>Ga0076150_128_pt2 | contig 4639 bp, 5 predicted proteins | sample RifGroC2_FD_68171 | JGI IMG/M metagenome (GOLD analysis project Ga0076150, IMG submission 68171) | Parcubacteria bacterium GW2011_GWC2_48_17 | reverse complement strand
CACCCTTCGTCCTTGCGGGCAAATCCACCGCACAAAGGCGGATGGCGGACTTATTACACAACCCTGTTATGAGCAAAAGCTCATAAATACCGATTCTCACTATTCAGATATTATTATATCAGTTTTTGATAATCTCCAAAAGCGGCTCCTCCCAGCCAAAACAGGTTTCTTTACCTTTTAGTTCGTTGAACGCTTCAACGCAAGAAGGATTGAGTTTTGTGTATTCTTTAAGCACCTGCACGGTCTCTTCAATAAACCCACCAACGGTGCCATCAGAATCATCAACGCCGCCGCGGCACAATCTATCATCAAGCCGTAAAAGCGTATCAACTAATAACTTTGCTGTCTGCTGACTTACCGGCAACTCGGAAACGATCTTTGACAGACGATTGCATCCTTCCGAAAGAGAGCTTTGATACGAAAACCAAATACGCGACGGCCCCTCGTATGATTTTATATACCGCATGCCGGCAGTGATTGCTTTTTTCGTTGCCGCCAACTCACTTTTGTTTAATTCTCCCAACCGACTACTGCAAACAGCTTGCGATACGAGCTGTTTATCTTCCTCGCTCAATTTTTTGCCGCCCATCACCGCATAAATCGCCACCGCCACCATATGCTTGCAAAGCGTGTCATTTTGTCCAAGATAACATTCGCAATGTCCATAATCATACCGGCGCGCTTCAACCGAAACACGATACGGCTTTGTGCCAACGACCACGGCTGAATACGCACCGATTCCTTCTTTAAATTGCGTTACTTTCCCTTTCTCATATAAATCAATCGCCTTCTCAAAAGTCGGCCCATCGGTCGTGAATTTAATTTTATCCAAATCGTATTTCGGCTGCACAAATTTATAAATTAAGTTGTCACAATAACATCCTTATATTCTCAAGTTTATAAGGATGTTATTGCGTCTGTCGGAATGATTGTAAGAAGCGAACAAATGTTTTTCCGTAATGTGAAGTGGTGTGCTCCACGAATTTGCCGCGATATTTTTTATTGATAAGTCCCGCCTGATAAAGCCGCCGTGTGTGTTCGCCAATGGTTTTTTCATTCGCGCCAAGTGTTTCAACAATATCCTCCAGCGTTATACCGTTGCGTTCGGCAATAAGGAGCAATATCTCAATACGATAATGATTTGCTACCCCCTTAAGATGCCGCTCCATTTGTTTTGCCGTCTTTAGCTTTGCCATAGTTTCATTATACGCCACATCCTTACATTCTCAAGTTTGTAAGGATGTTATTTTGGTTTCGTATTCTGGAAAATATTTTTGAATTATGGGGAGTTCGAATTCTCGCAGAATTGATTCCTTGGGTTCGCGAGCCAGTAAAAATTCAAACGACTGACGGATCAGTTCCTCGGGCGCAATTCTTTTTTGAGTCAACTTTGCCCAATACTCTTTCGGCACGGCCACTTTATATTTCGCGTCCTCAATTTCCACATCAAAAACCCACGCGTTGGATGTTTCTTCCTTATTTTTAATTAAAATTAGGGTCATTGCGATTATTTTAGCATTAAAACAACATCCTTACATTCTCAAGTTTGTAAGGATATTGTTTGTGGAATCGGTTATGTTTTAATATCTGTTCGGTCGGAGATAGCCTGAAAACTATTATTTATTGATACCAGTAAGGGTTTTTAAAAAATTCTTTTGCCGCTGTTTCTTTTCCCGCCAGCCCATTTCACATATATCATTAGCCACCATTTCCGACATAGTAAAAAGCCTCTTATCAAAATTTATGACGTCCTTATTAACCTGCAACGCCATATCATTTAGTCCTATGAGTTTAATACCTGCTAGTGTTCGCACTCGAGACAGTGCCACATAGCCCATACCAAAGGCAAATGACTTGCTTAAATCAATTTCAGCCACATCCAAACTCATTCCTTGGCTTTTGTGAACTGTAATTGCCCACGCTAAGCGAAGTGGAATCTGGCTAATCTCGGCTAATTTTACACGGTTTTCTTCTATTTCCCAGCTTGTTGGACTGGCTATAACCTTCGTCTTCTTTATCGTCATCACGATTGGGTAACCGCTCTGATCAAAATCTATAATTTTTCCTAGAGTTCCATTAACATACCCTTTATCAAAATTATTTTTGACAAACATCACCACTGCTCCCTTTTTTAAGGTAAGCGCCTCCGGGGCAAGACAGCCACTTTTAAGTACCTCTACTAAATGCGGTTCACCACTGGTATGCATTTTAAATGTCTTGGCCTCCTCAGTAATTTTATCAAGTTCAAAATTATTAATTGCATCGACGTCCAGATTGTGGGTATACAGTTTCGTCGGCGTTATCTCCGAGACAACCTCCTTATTAAATCTGTCCACAAGCAACCCCAAAGCATTATTAGTAACATTACCACTGCGTATACAATTTAGTAGCTTCAAGTAATCATCGTCCTGCTGCCGGTGTTGCTCGGTTAAATAACAAACTTTTATACCCATACTCCGCCAGGCGTTTGAGGTGTCGACAAAGCTACCGTCTTCGCCTTTTTTGCAGACAGGTGGAAGCTGAAAAAAATCTCCGGAAAGTATAACCTGCAAGCCCCCGAATGGCAACTCGTTTTTCTTAAACGCACGACAAACGATGTCGACCATATCCAACCGAAAAGAATGAAGCATTGATACCTCATCTATTATAAGAACTTTGGTAGCCAAAAATCTTATCCTAAATTTTGTATTCCTCAGCAGTTTTTCCATATGATCTCGTGTTAATTCATCCTTAATACCTATTCCTGCCCAAGAATGAATTGTGCGGCCATTCATATGAGTCGCAGCAATACCTGTGGAGGCTGTGATGCCTACCCCTACATCCTTATTTTTTAAATAATTAATATACTTATTTAGCAAAAAAGTCTTTCCACTACCAGCCGAACCGGTAAGGTAGACATTATAGCCGAGTTTAAAAACTTCAAAAGCTTCCTGTTGCGTCATGAGTGAGTTAGATTAAGTAAAACTACTATTTGTTGTACATAACTTAAGTATACTTTATTAGAAAAACAAAACCTATTCGCCCACCCTAAAGCTATGGGGCTACACGTAGGATGCCACACTCACTCGCGCTTCGCGCGAGCCGAATTTTGGGCTTCATACTAACTGGCTCCGAACGCTGAACGAAATCCGAACTTTTTTTAGCGAAAATCCGAACGCTGAATTTTGAAAAACTTTCAAGCGGGGGCGGGCCCCATAGCAAAGCCCTCGGCTTGCTACGGGGCAAGCAAAAAGCAAGAATTTTTGTTTATCCCGTAGGGAAACGAAGTTTCTCCTTCGGGACCCGCCCGCGCTTTCCGCCGCCGCCGAATTTCGTACCCCGCAAAGCGGGGCCCGCCGCCCATTTCTCGCAGAAACAGGAAATGCTGGATTTAGTTCTCGAAAGAAAGACGGGCCAAAAGGTAAGAAATTGTAGATTCGGCACCCTGGTTTAGGTTAATAAATTTTTCCCCAACCCCATCATAACATCCTCCAGTAGTACGATCATAAACAACCTGCCCAAGAACATTATCTCCCAAGAACCAGTTAAATGCGATGTTCGCTAATTCTTTATAATGTTTCCTGTTTGTTACCTTAAACATTGTATTGAGAGCTTCTATGGTGGCGGTGACATCTTCGGGCTGTTGGTCAAAATACTGTCTTGTTTCTCCCTTGGGAAACCAGCCACTTTGGCCGATAGGAATGTACATATCGTCCTTAAAGGTATGCTCAATTAAAAAGTTGAAGGTTTTTTCAGACACTTTGAGATATCTTTTCTCACTGGTTATTTTGTATCCAAGGAGAAGCGCTTCTGGTAGGATGGCATTTGAATATGTTAAATAAGGCTCAAACCACTCCCAGTTCGGCGAGTGACTCTTCTCGTATAGAGTTATAAGTTGTTCACAGTAGTATCTTAATGCAGTGAGGACTTTAGGTTCTTTCCATTTTGAAAGCAAGCAATTGAGAGCCTTAATGTAAAAAGCAATGGCGCGAGGTGAGGAGAAAGCAATGTTTTTCTGGACACTTTGTTCAAAGAGAGAATGGGCTTGTTCTCTAAAGCGTTTGGGGACTTGTTTGATAGTTGAAACTAAGGCAAGAGCATATAGTGTTCTGGCACTGGGGTCTTCTGAATTTTCCTGGATATTTCTTTGCTTATCAATAGCACGGTTTGAATTGACATAATTATCAAAATAACCATCAGGTTTAGCTACCCGATAAAGAAAGTTGAGATGTATGGAGGCAAGTTTTAGCGCAGAGTGAGTCCCAAATTTTTTATAATGAAGAGCGACCGCGATTAAGGCTCGAGCATTATCATCTAGGGTATATCCAGAAGCAAGATCTGGTTCGGTAAGTTTAGCAAACTGAATAATGCCAAAATTGTCAGTCAATTTGGCCAAATGTGTAAGCTTTATAGGTGGAAGTTTCTTTTGCCCTAGTGTTAACTCCGGCGCAAATTGCGAGAAATATTTCATATAGGAAAGGGCAACATTTTCCCAAGTCATATGCCTGGTGCGGAAATAAGCGTTTTTACCCATCTGTAAACATAATTCCTTATTATTTATTAATTTAATAATGGCATCGGTGAAAGCCTGCGGGTTTTTGAAGTCAATTAATATGCCGACCTCACTCGTGATGTCTTGTTTGGCTTGGGCAAAGGCGGT
>Ga0076150_128_pt1 | contig 6139 bp, 6 predicted proteins | sample RifGroC2_FD_68171 | JGI IMG/M metagenome (GOLD analysis project Ga0076150, IMG submission 68171) | Parcubacteria bacterium GW2011_GWC2_48_17 | reverse complement strand
AAAAGAAATGTGGTTAGCAAGATTAAGTTCATAAACTTTTTTGATAAGAAAATTACGGTAGCTTTCACCTGCCTGTTCCAGAACAACAGGATGAGTGACACCAGCAATAAGAAATCGAACATTAGGGAACTTGGCTACTACCTTTGGCAAAGCCTCGATTACATACTCAATCCCCTTGCCGGGATTAAGTAATCCAAAGGTTGCCAGGATTAGTTTACCGGAAAAACCAAGGACAGACTTGGCGTGTTCACTGGTTCTATAGAGAACATTATGGATTCCATGAGGAATAACTTGAATTCGATCAGGATCTAACCCATAATCTTTCTTGAGAATTTCCTTTGAAGAGTGAGTCATGACGATTATTCCTTTCGAATGTTTCATTATGCCTTGAACGATGTTGAGCATTCTTTCATTTGGAGCAGGAAGAACGGTGTGAAATGTGGTAACAACCGGTTTTTGAAGTTTTTTCAGAAAAAGAAGCAGGTGTGAACCGTATTCCCCTCCGAAGATACCGAATTCATGTTGAATATTGACAAGCTTTACCTCTTTGAGCTGGTTGAGCTTATTGGCAGCGTTAACATAGTCCTCTTCACGAGGCTGGCTTATCTGAAGAATTACCTTGTCAGGATAGGGGAAATGACTTACTTCAGTAAGATTCATCGCGACAATCTTTGGCTTAACTGACGGTCCAAACATTTGATCAATAGCATTGGTAAGGTCAGCGGTAAAGGTAGCTATACCGCACTGTCGTGGCGGGAAGGTGGAGAGACAGACGATCCAAGATTTGTTTTGTCCCGCCACAGCGGGATCCCGCCCTGGCGGTGACTGGTCAGTGCTCATAGTTTTGGGGGTTTTTTTTGAGTTCAGTCAACAGCTCTGCGAGGTCAACAGATTTCGCGGCGATTAACTTGTCGGCCGCACCGTAATAAATATACAAACGGTCATTTTTTATCAATGCGCTCGTTGGGAAGACTACATTTCTGACGCTTCCGTTTCGCTCCCAACTGGATGATGGAGAAAATAGAGGATACGGAAGCCGAGCAATGACCTTCTGTGGGTTTGCGCGGTCGAGGAGGACGCAAGCGGCGCGGTACTGCTTGCGCAGGAACATTCGTCCAACACTGTGATAGATAAAGAGCCAGCCAGCTTCTGTTTCAATAGGCGGGCACCCCCCGCCGATTTTATGATTCTCAAAACGATAGTGGGGATCCAGCAGGATATGGCGCTCGAACGTTTTTAAATATTCATGCCAGTAGGCGGAGGTTAACTCCGAGAAATCTTTAAAGGTTGCAATCTGGATGCTTGGCATAATCCGGTGCACAAGCCAGAACAAGTTATTAATTTTTTTTGGAAAAATAAAGGTGTCTTTATCCCAAAGTAATACGTCTGGCCCACGGTATCGCTTAAATCGGCGTTCGTAGTGGAAGTATCTTTTGGGAAGATGCTTATTGCGGATCAGATCCATCGCATCAGCATAGGAGATTTGCGGAGAGATGACGCCGTGTTTTTTAAAGTTAACAAGATCGCTTGTCGTGGCATATGCGGTAAGAGCGTTTTTACCGTCATAGGCGGTGTAGAGAAGGTAGTATATTTTTTCTAAAAGAGTAATTCTGGGATCTTCTACGCCCTTTTTCTCATAATCATATTCGGGAAAGAGAACCGGCTCTTTAAGTCTTTTTACAACTTTATTATCTTTCAGCTGGCAGTAGCCTATAGAAGAAACATCACGGTGGTTAACTGCCCGATAAAACACGTGGGTAATGTCATCCACCTGGATGCAGGCAGGGTTTAAAACACCTTTATTTTCGAATTCCAGATTTGTTTTTTCTAAAATTATTCCCTCGTTTTTAACTGCAATCATAATCTTTAATCCCTTAATTGGTTAGACTTTTATTTACCCCGTAATTGATAACCGGTTAATTCATCCAAACTAACCTCGAGGGCTTTCGCCATTTTCTTTAGTGTAGCAAGCGTTGGGTTTATATTTTCACCCTGCTCAATCTTAATAATTGTGTTGTTGGCAACATCGGCGAGCTTGGCGAGACGATCTTGCGAAAGTCTCTTTTTCTCTCGTAGCTTCTTAAGATTTTTTGATAGCGGATATTCTTGCTTTGACATAGTTTATTTATAGTAGTACTATTATATTGAAGTATGTTAAATACTTTAGTACCATTGTAATGATACTATAAGATATGCTATTAGTCAAAATTTTAGGGAGTAAAAACTTGTTGTGCGCGCACGGGCGGGCGGGGCAAACACAACTCCATATTTTTCTGCGGCGCATTTCGCAAAGCGAAATACGAAATTTAGCGGCGGCGGAAAAATCGGAATCGGAAAGCGAGGGCGGGTCCCGAAGGAGAAACTTCGTTTCCCTACGGGATAAGCAAAAATTCTTGCTTTTTGCTTGCCCCGTAGCAAGCCGAGGGCTTTGCTATGGGGCCCGCCCGAGCACAAATCTTTTTCAAAATTCAGCGTTCGTATCTAGTTTGTTGGCCCCGGTCTTCGACTCTGAGTGATGAGCCCCAGGCTCAGACTCGATGAGGGGAGGGATTCCTTTTCACCCGTCGCGCTCGGGGACTCGCGCTCCTCCGGCAAAGCCGGGCACCCGCTGCGACTGCCATTGGGCAGTCGGTCGGGTTGCCTTCGAATCCCTCTTCTCACGAAATAATTAAAAAACACATCACCAAAGTGACGTGTTTTTTCATGGCTCCGGGGGAGGGATTCCTTTTTGCTCCGACAAAAAGCCGGGGCGCTACACTCAGCACGCTACGCTCGCTCGCGTGCTTTCCGCTTCGCTGTCTCGCGCCCTTCGAATCCCTCTTCTCACGAAATAATGAAAAAACACATCACCAAAGTGACGTGTTTTTTCATGGCTCCGGGGGAGGGATTCGAACCCACGACCAAGTGCTTACACATTACCCTATAGTTTCCTAAAGGTGTGGACTATATCTTTGCCCTAATCCAATAAATGAATTTTAGGCACGCTGGTATCTAGTCTCTACGGCGCCCCCCGATAGTAATCGGGGGTTCCCACGGTGTTAACGTATCTTTCGACTTAGTCTTCACCGTTATCCCAGCGAGTTCATCTCAAAGTTTCCTTTGGGAGCTGCGTAACGCCGGCGTGATACTCGCGATGACAATTTGCGCATAATAATATACATTTCTTAAGCTGTCTTCTCACCCTAGCCCAAGAACGGGTTAATTTATCAAGGGATAAATTAAACTCCTTCTTCTTGGGATCGATGTGATGAAACTCTAAAACATCTGGACATTTATTATATCCACAAATCGCACACTTGTTACCTAGCAATTCACGTGCCATTGAACGCACCTTATTACGCCTTTTAACAACGGCTCGTTTTATATACTCTCGCCGACTCGCATACGTTCTCTTCTTTTGCATACCTTAAGTATACAAAATATGCTCGTCACAGGCACCTGCTCTACCACTGAGCTACCCCGGATCGACAATCTCCGGTTAAGTCTCGCCAAAATGCGGACTACCCCGGAATGTAAATTTTTATGTTAAAGATCAGGAAACTACCGTCCTATAATAAACTAAAACTATATTTTGGGCAAGGTTTAATAGTCTTTAAGCTTCTTCATGCCGCCGTGATCTTCTATCTTTTCCAACGCCTTGGCCTCAATTTGCCTAATACGTTCACGAGTAACGCCGAATTCCTGCCCCACTTCTTCTAAAGTATGGGAAACGCCGTCGGTTAAACCAAATCTCATTTCTAGTATTTTTTGCTCCCGCGGGGTCAACTCTTCTATAATCTGTTTAACATGATCACGCAATAATTGCATGGCGGCGGCGCGGTCGGGCGAAATAGTTTTAACGTCTTCAATAAAATCGCCCAAGGTTGAATCTTCTTCATCTTCACCCACTGAAGTTTCCAAGCTAACGGTTTCTTGAGAAATTTTTATAATATGATGAATTTTTTCCACTGGTTCGCCCATTTCGGCGGCAATTTCTTCCGGTAATGGTTCGCGGCCCAAATCTTGAATCAGCTGCCGTTCCACTTGTTGAAACCGATTGATAGTTTCCACCATGTGTACCGGGATACGAATAGTGCGCGATTGATCGGCTAAGGAGCGGGTAATAGCTTGCCGAATCCACCAGGTGGCGTAAGTAGAAAATTTAAAACCTCTGCGCGGATCAAATTTTTCCACCGCCCTAAACAAACCAATATTGCCTTCTTGAATTAAATCTAAAAGTGACAGCGATTTGCCGGTAAATTTTTTAGCGATAGATACCACCAACCGCAAGTTGGCTTCTATTAATTTTTGCTTGGCGTCTTGATCACCCTTTTCTTTCCTTTTAGCTAGCTGCATCTCTTCTTCGGTTTTGAGAAGCGGCACCTTACCAATTTCACGCAAGTACATTTGAATAGAATCGCCAGAAATTTCTGATAGATCATACATTTTCTTTTCTGACGACACCCCGGCCCGAGTAAGAAGTTTGGCTGATTTTTCCGGCATATCTAAAATACCGCCGTCGGTTTCAATCACCTGCACGCCGGCTTGATCTAAATCATCTAAAAATTCATCAAACGTAGCTTGATATTCCTCCACCTCGAAAAATAACGACAATAACTCATCTTCGGTTACAAAACCGCGTACGCGCGCTTTACTCAACAATTTGGCTAAATCATCTTGTTTTGGTAAGACGGCGGCCACCCGCGCGCGGCGGCCCGATTTCGCGGCCCGCCGAATTTTTTTGGACGCGCTCTTTTTGCCAGATGATTTACTTTTTCTTTTTTTGGCGCCACTAATCTTGGGCATGATTATGCTGATTTGATAATTCTTTACTTAAGTCCTTAAAGCTTTCTAATAATCGAGTTAGCTCGGGCTGATCACCTTTATTTTCCGCTTGACGTATGGACTCGGAAATTAATTTAAGCTCTGATGTTAAATAATTTTTCTTTAAATCCCCAATTAACGTATCCAGTTCGTGTTGCTCTTGCTCGGGAGTATAATCGGTAAAATCATTACTGGCTTGAATCCACAAGCGCTCTAATAAATTAATTAACTTAGGTTCACTAGCTAGCTCCAGCTTTAGCTCGTCTAAAGACAATTGCTTCCTCTCAGTATAATAGACGAGCAATCGCCTGTAAAGTTCCTGCTCCAGGCTGGTGGCTAACCAATTGGGGCTAAGTTCACGGCCTAAAATTACCAGCCAATCAGGGTTATTTATGGCCAGTGCTAATAATCGCTCGGTCATTAATTGCTGGCGGCTAATAGGTATACTTGCCAATGCCTCTTGATCCACCTTAATGGGTTCATGTTTTTTGGCAGAAAAAAGTGCCAGGCGTTCCCGTAAATTTGCCTCTGCAACCCCCATAACCTGACTTACCTGTTTTAGATAGAAATCTTTTTCAATGGGGTTAGGTAATTTACTAATGGCTTTAAGCATAGTATCGGCCGCCGTTTTTTTGCCTTGCCGGCTCTTTATATCAAAACTAGTTATAACTCGCGACAGTGTGTAGTCGCCGATGGGTTGAGCCGCATCAATTAGCTCTTTAAACTTGGCCGGTTGCTTGCGCGCCCAAGTGTCGGGGTCTTCGCCCGTTGGCAAAGAAATAATTTTTACTTCTAGTTCCGCTTCTAAGGCTAAATCAATACCCCGCTCGGCGGCCGACTGACCAGCTAAATCGGCGTCAAAAGCTAATCGCAATTCTTTGGTATAGCGCTTTAAAAGTTTTAACTGTTCCACGGTTAAAGCCGTACCTGAAGTAGCCACCACGTTGGTAATACCAGCTTGGTAACAGCCAATTACATCCATATAACCTTCCACTAGCACAGCATAGCCAGCTTGTTTAATGGCCGGCGCGGCGCGATGTAAATTGTATAAAACGTAGCTTTTATTATAAACCGGACTTTGCGGCGAATTCATATACTTAGGCTCATCGGCTTTTTTACTTCCCAACACCCTAGCCCCAAACCCAATAGTTCGTCCGTGAATATCAGTTATCGGAAACATGAGCCGACTGTGAAACTTATCATAAACCGTACCCTTGGCATTACGAGCGGCCAGGCCAACAGTCAGCAACTCTTCTATTTTATATCCTTTGCTAGTCAAATACTTAATGGTACCGTCCCACAATTCTGGGGAAAAACCCAAGTGAAATGTTTTAGC
>Ga0076150_123_pt1 | contig 23862 bp, 16 predicted proteins | sample RifGroC2_FD_68171 | JGI IMG/M metagenome (GOLD analysis project Ga0076150, IMG submission 68171) | Parcubacteria bacterium GW2011_GWC2_48_17 | reverse complement strand
CGTACTACCCAGGCGGTTCATTTATCGCGTTAGCTTCGCCTCTCGGAGGGTCGATACTCTGAAAAGCCAATGAACATCGTTTAGGGCGTGGACTACTGGGGTATCTACAATTTTGTTGCTACAAAATTGTAATTTTCAATTATCAATTCCCAATTTTCAAATAAATCGGAGATGAAATCTTAAAATTACAAACTTGCGGACAAGATATTTCTACTTGTCTCTGCATGTCGCCATGCAGTTCGGACTATATCTTCCAATCGCAAACCGTATAACTTGTAACATATAACGCAAGAAGATTTCTCTTTTTACGCTATACGCTTCGCGCTACACGCTTCGTGACTAGTTTGGCGTATAGTCTCTGAGGGTTCAAAGAAATTAAAAATGGAAAAGTCAGAGATTAAAATTATGGAGTCCAACGGAGCTAGACACGACAATTTTTCATTTTGAGATTTACATTTTGCATTTTCTAAGTCTTCCCTGCTGATTGTCCGTTGGCTCGCCATAGCTTTTAGCGACGGCGGCCGCACCGAGAGATTGTTACCTTGCGGTACTCTCGGATACTCGGATATTCCAGCATATAGCCAAATTTTATTTGGTTACCGGCACTGAAAGAAGCGCCAAGACTTGCTTGGCAGAATTGGAAGGGGGAAAAGAGATGTGTTGTTTCGGAACAACCGACTGATTCTTATATACACCCGTCAACCACCTGAGTGGCGCGAGGTGTTCTAATCTCATCGGGATTTCAAACCGAATTATCACATCAGAGGGATGTCGACTTATAACACGCGGGCAAAAGCCGCCCGCATGAGAGAATTTCCCTTCACGGCTCCACTTCCCCGTGCTGGCCATCTCTCTTCCCCAAAGAACTATGCTTCTTTCAGTGCAAGTAATACCAAAGGGACCAGTGTTCTACGTACCCCTACGCACCACTATGCTTTCTTACCAGCTTAGTGAACATTCTCTTTGAGCAAACATTGCGGGAGGTAATTTGAAAATTAAGGAGGCGAACAGGAAATTTCATCTGTTTGAGCTCTGATTCTTATCGGAGCGAGTTATGAAATTTCCGTCGTGAGCCGACTATAATTTTCTTAAGTACCGAAGCACGTTTGTGAAAAGAGAATGTGAACGTCAATCCCATTCGCTACCCACGCTTTCGTGTTTCAGCGTCAGGAGTGCACCAGCTTGCTGCCTTCGCTTTCGGTGTTCCCCATGATATCAACGGATTTCACCCCTACACCATGAGTTCCGCAAACCTCTTGCACCCTCAAAGCCGTGCCGTTTCTTCTGCGAGCCTCCGGTTAAGCCGAAGAATTTGACAGAAGACTAACACAGCCGCCTACACACCCTTTACGCCCAGTAATTCCGGATAACGCTTGAGGCACTCGTATTACCGCTACTGCTGGCCACTTTAACTTACATTGCTGTAAGAATTGGACTATATCATCACCCTAACATAGTTAGGGGTCGGCGTTTTATAGAATTTTGTGGATTCTATCTCACTCGCTGCAATTGCATTGAGTTCAGTCTCTGAGGGGTCAAGCTATAGTGAGGCGGAATCTTATACGCAAAACATTTGAGCATATAGGGCTTAACGGCTTCGAGGAACTTTTCCCTGCCATTTTTGCCGATATATAATTTCGTATACTTTGTACCCCTTGAACTCGGTGTTTGAATCGAAGACTCAATGCCGAAATTCTTGAGTAAAGTATGCTGTAACAATTGCACCTCCGCGATACTGAACGCATCGGTACTTAGCGTAAACGAGTAATGGGATCGGATTCGGTAATCTAACACGCCGTCATCCATAAACCACACTGCCAAAGTAATGGGGTCAACCAACAGTTCAGTGATATTTCTTGGCACAATTTTCTTACCATTGGGGTAAAAATTGCTGCGCCACTCTTCAAGTTCCCGTAAGGAACGGGTGCTGAAATACCACTGCATGGTGTCTCCTCTTTGCTTTGGAGGAGTTCGTACTTTATCCGCGAAATGCGTGTAAAGCCAGAACACATACTCCTTTTTACACTCCGCTTGTTTTATCTGAAGACGGCTTGCCTTGAATTTATCGAATTCAAGATACCCATCTCCGAGCAACAAGCCCGTTACAATCTGCTCTTGTGTTTGCGATAAGGCCATGTGCCTTAAGTATAGCCGACTTCCCTGCTGATTGACTATCGAGGACTCCGATGGAATATCAGAGCGCAGTTCTCAATAGCGTCCCAGCATATAAGCCGAATTTTCGATCTGCCTTACGGCAGAAAGTCGCGCACGATATACACCCCAGTACAACAGCAGAGCTGTGTACGGGGCACGAGTTTTTAATACTAATTTGGAATGTTCGGAGCTTAATCCGAACGGTTCACGAGTTTAGTAACCTCTTATTCTTAGACTGATCAATAAACTTTCTAGTCTACAAAAGGAGTTTACATGCCGAAGCACTTCATCCTCCACGCGGCGTCGCTCGATCAGGCTTTCGCCCATTGTCGAATATTCTCGGCTGCAGCCACCCGTAGGTGTATGGACCGTTTCTCAGTTCCATCGGTGGGGGTCACCCTCTCAGGTCCCCTAGGCGTCATAGCCTTGGTAGGCTTTTACCCTGCCAACTAGCTGATACCGAGCAGGCCGTTCAAAGAGCGTCTTGCGACTTTAACCTCGCGCGAAACGCGGAAAAACAAACTCCTCCAAAGCACAGTGCACAAAGTCCAAACAAAGCACATGCTCTCAAAGCACAAACGAAGAAGTGTTTGTGTGGTTTGAATTTTTTGTGTTTTGTTTGGTTTTTTGTGTATGTCTGTGTTTTGTGCTTTGTTCCTCTGTGCTTCGCACAAGGTGCTATCAGGAATTACCTCACCTTTCGATGAGCTATGCCTGACTCTATGGTACGTTACCTGCTTATTACTACCTCGTCTGCCGCTAACCGCGCAGAGCGCGGAAACTCTAAACTCTAATATCTAAATCCTAAACAAAATACAAAAACCAAACCACAGACTCAAAACGGGTCTCGCTTAGAGTTTGAAATATTGGAATTTTGAACTTGTTTAGAGTTTAGTGTTTAGAATTTCGGATTTCCGTGCTCTGCACGGCTCGCTCGACTTGCATGCCTTATCCACGCCGCCAGCGTTCATCCTGAGCTAGGATCAAACTCTAATTAAGAACCCGCCTTACGGCGGGTCGCGAACGAAACAAAATAAAGAATAGTATCTTCACTCTTGTTTCAGTTTCGACCCTAACTGCTTGCCCCTTCAAATCTTCCTAGATTTGGGGGTGGAATTACTTTTAGAATTACATTTTAGAATTACATTTAGACTTGCACTTACGTTCTTTTCTCACAAGCCGCCCATTCGTACGAACAACCTGCGAGAATTAACATTTCATTCAGTTGTCAAAGGCCTCACACTGGATAATTGGAAGCAAGAAACTGGAAGCTGGAAGAATGTCCCAGCCAAGTATCTCAAGACCAACCCTCAAGAGTGCAGGAGTCATTATACACACAAAAAAAAGGAGGTCAAGTGCGGTATTTGACCTCCCATTATGGCAGGCTAGCTCATGCTTTTGACATGACGGGCAGAAGAGCGTACTCGTAGCCGTCAATGAGAGCCAACAGGCTTGCCTTTACGAGATTTTTGCTGACACCGGCCACTTTCCAAGTGTCTTTACCGTCTGAAAATTCAATTGAGACGATAGTTTTTGAGTCTGCTCCTGCCTTTTCGCCGACAAGCCTAACTGAATAGTCAGCCAGATTAACCTTGACGAGCTGTGGAAAGCTCTCATGCAGCGCAAGTCGCAAGGCTGCGTCAAGAGCGCAGACAGGGCCACTGCCGTCAGACACCTTGTGATATTGCGCTCCTCTGACGATAACTTTGACCGACGCCTCACAAGTGTCAGTACCGAGATCGCCGCGCATAGAGACATGATAACCTTTAAGTTCAAAAGGTAATTTCTTGTCGTCCAAGACGCGCGCGATGAGAAGGACGAGTGATGCCTGCGCGTCGTTGTATGCATACCCGAATGTTTCTCTCTCCGCAGCGGCGGTAAAGACTTGGACTCGTTGCTCAGCCTCTTGCACCAATCGGTTGATGAGCGTAACGGTGGATTCTGGTTTCATATGTTAAGGACCAAACAGCTCTCCCCTCCTAGTGTAGAGCGGATTTTACTTATTCCCCACACGGGGTAAACAAAAACCGCCCTTCACTTAGGTGAAGAGCTGGCCTGTGTCAATTCAGTAAGTAGTTAGTAGAAAGAATGGACACAAGCAAGATCTTCACCGGTTTTGCCGGTAATAATAATGCTAATGCCGATAATTCGCGCGTGTTGTTTCATCATTCTTTCATCCTACACCCGCTAAAAATGTTGTCAAGAAAAAAGCCACTGGTTTGACCCAGTGGCTTAACGAGCCGAAAAACCTATCCCTGGCGAAGGTGCGAGCATGCGCGGTTAAGCGCGGAGAGTACTGCCAGAATTGGACCACGCTTGATGTCAGTATCAACACCAGCACCCCAGAATTGCCCGCCGTCATTGGTTCTGATCCAGACATATGCTATGGCGGATGCGTCTTCTCCAGCATCAACCGCGTGTTCCTGGTAATCGAGAACCTCAAACGGCTCCACAAGCTGCTCCCTGATAAGGGCGTGAACAAACGCGGCAATCGTGCCGTTCCCCTCACCGGTGATAGTGCGCTCTTTTCCCCCCACCAAAAGCGTCGCCCAGCACCGGTGAATTCCATCCTCATCAACTGTCGTCAACTTTTGGAGCGCAAACGGGCAATCGCGCAAGGTGTATTCCTTTTCAAACTTATCCTTAAGTTCTATGGCACTGACTTCACGGCCAAGGCCATCAACCCAATCATTGACTACTGGTCCGAATTCACGCTGCATTTCTTTGGGCATATTGATCCCGTACTGACTCTCCAAGAGATACGCGACCCCGCCTTTCCCGGATTGACTGTTGACACGTATGACTTCGCGGTATTCGCGGCCGATGTCGCCTGGATCAATGGGAAGGTATGGTACGTCCCAGACTGTACGGTTCCCCCTCTCCCATTCCGCCAAGCCCTTCTTTATGGCGTCTTGATGCGAGCCGCTGAAAGCAGTAAAGACGAGTTCGCCCGCATAGGGGTGGCGAGGGGGAACCAACATTCCTGTACAACGCTCGTATACCGTGCGGACGGCGTTCAAGTCCGAGAAATCCAATCCCGAATCGATTCCTGCCATGTGTAAGTTGAGCGCTATTGTGACGAGATCAACGTTGCCAGTGCGCTCCCCATTTCCGAACAAAGTCCCCTCGACTCGATCCGCTCCTGCCAACAACCCGAGTTCTGTCGCAGCCGTACCGGTGTTCCGGTCGTTATGCGTGTGCAAGCTGATGATGAGTGAATCACGGTTACGTATGTTTCGGCACATCCACTCAATTTGGTCCGCATATACATTCGGGGTCGCCACTTCAACGGTACATGGTAGGTTGAGTATCATTTTGCGCGTAGGGGTCGGCTTCCACACATCCATGACCGCTTCGGATATTTCCTTTGCAAACTCAACTTCAGTGGCAGAAAAGCTCTCCGGAGAATATTGGAGAGTCATGGTCGTTCCTTCGAGACGAGAAAGTCGTTCTTGTATCCACCGTGCTCCTTGGACAGCAATCAACTTTACTTCACTTTTGGATCTTTCGAATACGACGCGCCGCTGCGCGGGGGAAGTTGAATTGTACAGATGGATGATGGCTCGCTTGGCACCGACGAGTGAATCAACAGTACGTTCGATAAGTTCCTCACGTGCTTGTACCAGCACTTGAACGGTTACATCGTTAGGGATATAGCCCTTTTCAATGAGCAGGCGATTGAATTTGAATTCGGTATTCGAAGCCGAGGGAAAGCCAACTTCGATTTCCTTGAATCCGCAACGCACAAGCGTTTGAAACAGTTCGAGTTTTTGTGCGATGTTCATAGGCGTTGGAAGCGCCTGATTACCGTCGCGCAAGCACACACTACACCACATCGGGGCGTGTGTGAGTGTTTGATTCGGCCATTTCCTATCGGGCAAGGTAATTCCAGTAAATGGACGATACTTTCGAAGTTTTAGGGGGTTCATAGACAAATTGTCAAAGACCTACTCCGCCGTAGCGGACACCTCATTCTTGTTCTGGATGACATTCACCCAAAAAGAAACAAGCCAGTCTGGTGAAGAGCTGGCTTACGTTAGTTTCTAGTTGAAAGAGTAAAATTGAAAGTTAGAAACGGACATGAGCAAATGCTCCACCGATGTTTGTGGTTAATGCTAGATCTAGAAGGTTCAATTTATTGCTCGACTGCATGATTTCTCTATCATAATTCCACCTCTAAAAACTGTCAAGCGAACTGTTGATTAACGCTTTTTCTAGTCTTTCTTCTTGATGACTTTTGCCCAAAAGCCTGAAATAGATTTCATACAAGATACGCAGAAATGATACCGCTCGAATGTAACTTCAGCGCTGATAATATCGTCTTTAATTGATTTCTTACACGCGTCACAATACCGTTCAAGCATTTACAATGTGTACACTTAATGCGCGTCGCAAACCACTGTTGATATCTATTCGCCAATTCGCGCGAATCCCCCCCCCCCCTTAGAACAGAAGGAACTGCGCTGGGTTCCCGCATACGCGAGGATGACAGATGTCAAAGATTAAAGATAAAGGATTAAGGATTAAGGATTAAGGATTTGCCCTCTTCTTCCACTTCTCTACCGTCACGAGTAGAGGGCTACCGATAAAGATAGACGAGTAGGTGCCGGCGATGATGCCGATAAGAAGCGCGAGAGAGAAATGCTTGGTAACTTCAGGACCGATGAAATAGAGCACAAGAAGCGCGATGACAGTCGTAAGAGAAGTGTTGATGGAACGGACGAATGTTTGCGAAATACTGTTCCCGACAATCGTGGCAAAGTCCTTGCGGTCTTTCATTTCATGCGAAATACGGAGGTTCTCCCTCACGCGGTCAAAAACAACAATGGTGTCGTGCACCGAGAAGCCGAGCACGACGAGAAGCGCGGTGACAAAGAGCGTGTCCACTTCGTAACCCGCGAAACGGCCAAGAACGGCAAAAGCACCCGCGGGAACAAGCACATCGTGGAGAAGCGCAATAATGGTAATAATCCCGTACTTCCAGGAAGCGACTGGCTCCGATACTTTTCGGAAAGCAAAAGTGATAAAAATGACAATGCAGAGAATAACCAAGATGATTGCGATAAATGACTTCCCCGCGGCTTCCTTTCCAAGAAGCGGTCCGACGGTATCAAAACGCTCTTCAACTACCTTCCGCTCTCCCTTGAACGAAACTGCTTCTCGCACCGCCTGTTGTTCGGATTCAATCAGGTCTTTCATGCGGATAATGTACCCGTTTTCGCGCGTCGGGCGCACGGACGCGCCGACTTCAAGCGGCGAGAGCGCCGATTCCAACTCCGCTTTCTCCGGCCGGCCGTCGGAATAGGTTACCTCAAAAAGCGAACCTCCCTTAAAATCAATGCCGGGCTTAAGACCCCACAAGGCAAGCGCGATGATAGAGGCCGCGATGAGAAGGCCGGAGAGAATGTAGAAGAGTTTTCGGTGGGTGACGATGTACATACAGCGTGAAGCGTTTAGCGTTTAGCGTTTAGCAAGCCGGAGCCAAACAGGAGCTTCGTTGTTCTGCTCTCCCCTTTCGTTCCGAGCGCTTTCAGAAGTGTCCGTGATGCGGTAATCGCAGTGAACATGCTCGTCACGACGCCGATGAAAAACACGAGCGCGAAGCCTTTGATCGTGGGTGTTGAGGCGAAGTAGTAGAGAATGACAGCCGTAATGATGCTCGAGGTGTTGCTGTCGCGAATGGAGGTCCATGCGCGCTTAAATCCTTCTTGAATCGCATCGGAAAGAACTCGCCCTTTTCGCAGCTCCTCTTTCATGCGCTCAAATATGAGGATATTGGCGTCAACCGCCATGCCGAGCGAAAGAATGAACCCAGCGATGCCGGCAGCGGTAAGTGTTACTGGAATGAGTTTGAAGAACGCGAGGTTAATGGCTACATATACGGCAAGTGCGACTACTGCAAGAAGTCCAGGTAGCCGATACCAAAGTATCAAGAAAAGTGCGATAACGGCGAATGACCAAATGCCGGCTTTAACGCCGGAGGCGGTCGCTTCATCCCCAAGAGAAGCCCCGACAGTCTGCGTTGAGGCAAGTTCGATGGGAACCGGAAGCGCGCCATAATTGAGGTTGCGCACGAGGTCTCGCGCTTCGGTCGGAGTGAAACCACCAGAAATCGTGGCTACTCCTCCCTTGATTTCCTGCCGGATTACAGGAGCCGAAATAGAGACTCCATCGAGGAATATGGCGAGTATGCGTCCGACATTTGCTTTTGTAAGCTCCGCAAAAAGTTCTTCGCCGTCTTTATTGAAACTTAAAAGCACCTGCGGTTCTCTCGTTGTCTGGTCAAATGTAAGCTGGGATTTCTCTAAAAACCGCCCAGTAAGTGGTGTCGCGATGAATACCTCATCAACTGTTTTGGCCTTGAGTTCCTCCTCTGACAGTTTTTCCATCGCCGGATTCATGAGTTTGAATTCAAGAAGCGGGGTCTTTCCGATGAGCTCTATTGCTTGTTTTATGTCGGTTATCCCTGGAAGCTCCACGATGAGGCGCTTCTCCCCACCACCAAGGAGACCGCCTTCTTCTGTCTGCACAATCGGTTCAGATACGCCGAAAAGATTGACGCGCCGCTCGATGACCTCGCGCAAGCTGTCCATTGCGCCTTTCACATCGTCGCTTTCGAGTGAAGAAGTGTCGGCTCGGTATATAAGATGCGAACCGCTCCGCAGGTCGAGACCGAGTTTAAAGGCAAAGTTTGATTCCCCAATCTCGGTTTTGTACACGAAAAAGCCCACGAGAGCGGCTGCGAGGAAGATAATGAAAGTCCAATAGCGGTATTTCCACATAGAAATGCAGTATAAAGTATGTAGGATGAAGTATCAAGATACTGAAGATTTGTAATACGCCGACGGGATTTAGGCAACAAAAAGAGCGGAACCAGCGTGCGTTCCGCCCTTGCGATTATTTCCCCATATCACGCGAGGCAAGGAAATGACCACGCGATGGCTGTCACTTCGTTGCAACTGCCCTTGAGGAAAATCTTCATGTGGTCGCCATCAAGCAACATATGCTTCGTGGGACAGTGGCGCCTGTACTTCCGATACAGCAGCCGGCCCATGTAGGCGGGGGTCATTAAATCACTTCGCGATGAGACAACGAGTAGCCGTTCAATTCTCACCGCGCTTGGGAACCGAAAACATCCTGTGCAGACTTGAGCGATGGCGCGTCCCGACTCCGGGACAGTCCCCCCAAACAGAGCTTCCGCCTCCTTCCGCGGAGTTTCGTTGAGAAGCATTGCGAGGTAGTCATCCTTGCCATAATGAAACTTGCGCCAGAAAACAATTGCTTTCCAGTACTTTGCGGCGCGGCGAGCTATCTCGAATTTGCTTAAGAGCGGCACTCGGGGAACCGGACTTCCGATGAGCACTGCATTGCGAATCAAACCCGACGAGAATTGCTCCTGAATGACGGCCCCTCCCATGGAATGCCCCCACGCGTCCACGCGTGTGCCAAGCGTCTCAAAGAAAACGCGGAGTCCTTTACTAAAGTCATCAAGACTGTGGTGTCCGAGAGGCTTCCCCCTCCGAAGTTCACTATCGCCATGTCCTGGCAAGCTTACCAGGTATGTCACTCGACCGAGTTGCCTAAGTGTCTCGGCAATATTTCCCCCCATGATTCCACGAGCTGATGCCCCAGGAACAATCACAACTGGAACCATGTCTTGTAGGAAACCGTTTGGTCTGAAGGTCCAAACTTCGAGTCCACCGATTTTATCTTTTTTCAATGTCTAACCTTTCCTGTTATGCCCCAAACCGAGGTGCTCATAGGTTCTATGCAGTGCACACTATACCATGCTGATTAGAAATGTATAGGGTTCTTGTATCATATCCTACCTTACGATATTCCGAATTCTTTTTTGAGTTCTTTAATGCCGTCTTCAAGCTTTACTTCGGACTTCCACCCAAGAAGCTTTCTCGCGAGTGAATTATCCGCGAGTGTATCGTGCGGCTCAAGGCGAGGCGGTTCATGAACAACCGGTCCACCAATAAATTCAGCTAGCTCATTCACCGAGAAATTCCTGCCAGCGCCGGTATTAATTACTTCTCCTTTCCCAACCTTCGTACTCTCCGCCGCGAGGAGATTGGCCCGCACGACATCCCGCACGTGTGTGAAATCGCGCGTTTGCGTACCGTCTCCCCAAATAGTGAGTGGTTTCCCCCCCTTTCTTTGTTTCAGGAATTTCCCGATTGCCAGCGCGTACGCGCCATCTGGATTCATGCGCGGACCATACACATTGAAATAGCGCAGGCTCACCGTAGGAAGTCCATGCACCTCGCTCCAAATGCGCGCGTAGAGCTCGCCGATATATTTCTGCAGACCGTACGGGCTTTTAGGCATTGGCGTCATATCTTCGCGCAGGGGCAGTGTCTTCTGGTCGCCATATGCGGAACTCGAGGCGGAATAAATCACACGCTTCACCCCGCCTTCTTTCGCGGCAATGAGGATGTTCAGCGTACCAGTCACATTCACTCCGTGCGTCTCAGCAGGATGTTTTATGGAATACTGCACGCGAGGAAGCGCGGCAAGATGAAAAACAAATTTCGCGCCTTTGATAATTGACGGGAGTGCATCAAGTTCACGTATATCTGCTTTGTGAAAAACCGCCTTCGGATTTATATCTTCCTTCTTGCCGCCGGAGAGATTGTCAATGACATGCGTTTCGTAGTCCTTTTCTATAAGCGCGTCAACAAGATGCGAGCCAATGAAGCCCGCACCACCCGTAACAACCACCTTTATATTCTGTTTTTTATTGCTTGTGGGCATGTATATCCGGTATAACCAACATCTTGCTCACTGCGTTATCAGAAGAAATCTCCCAAAACACAGTGCACAAAGCCCAAACAAAGCACAGTGTCCCGAAACACAAACGAAGGAAGATGGTTTGTGGAGTTTGAGGTGTTTGGTGTTTTGTTTGGTTTTTTGTGCAGTCTGTGCTTTGTGCTTTCGCGCTTTGCGCTTACACTCCTGACCGTGACAACAATACTTTTATCGTTTTCAGCGCAATCTTGATATCAAGCCAAAACGACCTGTTCTTGAGATAGTAGAGGTCATATGAGAGCTTAACTTCCGTCTCAAAGGAATTCGCGTCCACCTTTGGTGGTGTCTTGTGATAGAGTTGCGCCCAGCCTGACAGTCCCGGTTTAATGAGGTGGCGGATATTGTAATGCGGAACTTCCCTTTCATATACTTTTACAAGCGCCGGAAGCTCAGGCCGCGGACCGATAAGCGACATCTCACCCTTAAGCACGTTTAGAAGCTGTGGAAGCTCATCAATGCGGGTTCTACGAAGAAATGCGCCGATGCGCGTCGTTTTGTTGTCGCGTTTCAAATCCTCCCGTCCTGCGTCGTCAAGCGCCATTGTGCGGAATTTGATGGTCTGTATAATCTTGTTCCCGAGACCAACCCGTTCCTGAAACACGAACAGGGGGCCGCCATCATCAAGTTTTATGACCGCGTAAATTAATGGGTACAGTGGAAGCGAGAGAATAGAAAGCGCCAAAGATACAACACTGTCCATAATGCGCTTCAAAAAATCATAGGCCGACCGCAAAGAAACAGGAGAGATGTGCTCAAGGAACCAGTTGTACTGAATGATGGAAACGGGAATGCGGTCAAATATATTCTCATAAATCTTATACATATCGACAAATTGAACTTTGTTGAAAAGAAGGTCGTAAAGGTGCGGCAAGAGGTCCACGGTCTTGCTATTATGCATATCCACCACGACCAAAGTAATTTTTTCTTCAAGTATCCTATTGATGATGTCTTCGGAGCTCATCTCCTGACGCGTCGCCGTATCTATTGCGAAATCAAATTTAACACGATAGCGAGGATTGTGATTTATCTCGCGTACTATCTTTTCCATTTCTCCCCCGCTCCCTATGATAACCGCGTGCTCCCTTTCACCTAGCCGAGGCCTTTGCAAACTATACCGTCTCCAAAAGAACAGAAGGGTTGACGCAACAAAAAGACAAATAAAGAGGTTAATCCTAGGAGTGATCTTGAACGCGGGGATAAAATAGAAAAAGAGTACGGCAATGATGACATTCGCCGTAAGAGAGCGCGAAAGGAGTTGCGGAAGTTCTTTTTGCAGAAATAGCGTGTGTTTCTCATAGAGTCCGGCGATAAAGAACACAATTGTCCAAATAAGGAACAGCACTGAAAACGGAACGATATGCAGAAAGAACATTCGTTTAAAGTCGAACCCGGAAGAGCCATATCGGATGAGTAGCGTCAGGAACAAGGCGAAGTACAGTATGAGCACGTCGCCGAAAAAAAGAGATAGGGTTTCGGCGCGATTTCGTAGCATTGTGGTAGATATCATACAACAAAAATCAGTTCTGACAACCAGTAGTAACTACAACTTCTGTGAGTATACCCAGTGTTACAACAGTCATTCTTCGGTCAGGAACATAATTTCTGGCGATTCATTGCTTTATGCGCGGCTAGAGTTGTAGCACGGGGTATACTTATGCTACAAAGCAATAACTACGCTATATGGACGAACGAAAACGGAAAATCTTATATGTCATAACGAAGGGCAACTGGGGCGGCGCGCAACGCTATGTGTTTGACTTAGCCGCTCATCTTCCAAAAGACCGATTCGAAACTGTTGTCGCAATCGGAGATGGAACAGTTCTGGAAAAAAGACTGGCTACGCAAAGCATTCGGACGGTCAAACTTCAAAAGCTCCAAGAAACACGAAGAGCGGGGCCACAGTTTACAGACATTGGAGCGTTTTTCGAGCTTCTTCGCCTTTTCAGGAATGAGCGGCCTGATATTATCCACCTTAATAGTTCCCGCGCCGCGCTTTTAGGAGTCTTTGCGGTTTGCGGTTTTCAGTTACTTAATTTCCTAACAGCTAAAAGCTATAAGCTAAAAGCTATTTTCACCGCCCACGGTTGGCCATTCAAAGAAGACCGTCCACGGGTCATTAAATGGCTGATATACGCCGCAACGTGGTTTACTGTCTTTTTGAGCCACAAAACAATCGTGGTCTCAAAACAGGACGAGGCGCTTGGCAAACGCATGCGTTTTGTTAAAAGAAAAATTAGCTATATTCCAATTGCCATGAATCCAATTGAATTCTTGCAAAGAGAAAAGGCGGAAGAAATCTTGTTTTATCCTAATGTGGATTCATACATTACTAATTCAATTCGCCTTGTAACAATTGCGGAACTCACAAAAAATAAAGGATTGGAATACAGTATAGAGATGATGAAAGAGCTGGAAGACAGATTCCCAGGGACATATACATACACAATATTTGGTGAAGGTGAAGAACTTAACAATTTGCGAGATAAATCGGAAAAAATCTTAAATACCAAGAACCAGCCGATTGTCCGATTCAGAAGTATTGGAATGAACATACCCTCTGACCTTTCGACCACGGCTTCAAGATATCTCAAGGCGTTCCATATTTTCATTCTTCCCTCTATCAAAGAAGGTACACCCTATGTTGTCCTTGAAGCGTCAGCTGCCGGATTACCGATTATCGCAACAAGGGTTGTAGAATCAATGGCTTCTTATATTCCCAATATGTATGTTGTTCAGTCAAAATCCGGTGCTCATCTTGCGGAAAAAGTACGGGAAATATCATTTAACGTCGAACAGAAACCCCACAATACAGGATATGTCTTCGAAAAAATGCTCGCGGCAACTGAAAAGCTGTATACGGATCGTGAACACTTCTAAATTTACTGCGGTCGAAGTTCTCATTTGAACGTATGTCTTGAAAATACGTTGGCGGTATATGGAAAGGAGCTCTAATGAGCTTGCCGCGCCTACTCTGCGGTTACTCCCAAGAATTCATTTTGAATAGCGTCTTTGTGAGCCGTTCTTTTGTATCGGCGCATTCCCATAAGTATGCCGAGTCCGGCGAAAAGCGTTAATGTATGAGTGCCTCCATAGCTCATGAAAGGCAGCGTAATGCCGGTAACAGGAAGAAGGCCGATATTCATGCCGACGTGAATAATAAAATGGGACATGATTAGAATTGCAAGCCCAAGACCATAAAGAATTTCAAAATTCGACAATCCATGCATAGCGCTAAGAAGTATGCGCCATATGACAATTGCATAACATAGAAACAGCAGAAGCACTCCTATAAAGCCCCATTCTTCCGCAAAGGCGGCGAAAATGAAGTCGGTTTCGTATTCCGGGAGAAATTGAAGCCGTGATTGCGTTCCGTATCCAACACCTTTCCCCAATAACTCCCCGGACCCAACCGCTATCATGGACTGGTAGGCATTGTACCCTGTGCCTCGTATGTCGGTTAGCGGATGAAGAAAAGTAAAGAGACGCTGTTTCTGATAGTCTTTGAATACATATGCCCAGAGAAAAAGTCCTGAAAGCGCTCCAATGAGCAACACGGTGAGAAAGTGTTTTTTGGAAATGCCCGAGAGCATAACCATGCCAAACCAGATGAAAGCTATTACAAGCGCGCCTCCAAAGTCTGGCTGCAAAAGTACCAATATAAATAGGACGAATGCGTAAAATCCTGAAATCAAAATGTGTCTGATGTGAGCAATTTCTATATGCCTCCTTGAGAAATATTTTGCGAGAATAAGAATAAGAATGAGTTTAACTGGCTCCACTGGCTGTATGTTTAAGACGCCGAGGTCAAGCCATCCGTGAATGCCGCGAGTGGTGCCGAGAAAAAAAAGCAGAAGAAGCAATCCGCACCCGCATAAAAATAAGCCAAGTAACACATCGCTCCGCCTAAGAAACTTCCAGTCAATGACGCTCCCGATAAAAAAGACAGTGAGTGACAAAAATAACCACACTAGCTGCTTCCTGAAGAAAAGATTGGGAGATTCAATTTCAGTGAGACACTCGTCTCCTTCAGAGATTATAGTCTCGTCCCCTACAGTTTTTTGCTCGCAAGAGGCATTCTTCCCTTGTTCGAACGAATACATAGTTACGAGACCAGAAGCCATGATTGGCAGTAGCGCTAGAAAGAGAAGCCAGTCAATAGATCGAGAAGACGCGCTGGGAGAGATGTTTTTGGGAATAAACATAAGGAAAAATCACAATATACAAACACCAAATCACAAACAAATTCTAATACCAAAAACTACAAACTCGAAACGAAGACGACGGGCGTGGATGTTGATTTCAGAATTTTGAATTTGTGATTTCCTTGTGATTTGGAATTTGTTAATTCCGCCATGGTACGGTATAAAGAATTTCTGTTCGGGCTGGACGTTCGAGTTCTCGAGGCCATGTGAATGTAAGTGTCGCGCTACTGCCGGCTAAAAGCGACGCAATTAAAGTGGCCGATGCTCCCGTGACATTTCCGTCTGTGCCAAAAAGCAGCGCGACAACTTTGATACCTTCAACGGTGGTTCGTGTCGGGTTGGTGATGATTGCCTTAAGTGATGACCCATGTTCACTAGCTTCAAAATCTTTAGTATCAATCGTGAGTATAGGTTCAATCATTCGCTCGAATATAGGCTCTTCCAAGAATTCGAATGTTGCTCGTGACGGAGTCCTGCTTCCACTAAGCATCTTTCCCTCAAAGACCGCAAATACTTTCCCAGGTGGTATAAAAGCGACGCCACGCCTCTCATAGAGGAGCAGATTCTTCCCGTCATAGAGCTTGAATACATAAGGCGCTCTACGAGAGCCGGCTCCGACATTTCGGTTTTCGCCGTACGCAACCGCCCCCCAAACCTCATTCTTAACTTCAAGCGCTCGCGCAAAATGGATGATTGGCAAATTAACGTCGGCCTTGCAAACGCGCGCGCAACCCCCGCCACAATCGACGCCGCGCTCATCGCCGTCTTTCGAATTGTTCGAGCAATCTGGCGCGTTATAGAAAGCAAAGAAACCGTATACGCCAAATACAGCCGTGAGGAACACGATGACTCCTCCCACAAATAGGAATTTTCGTTGCTCTGCCCAGGAAAGCATAAAACCGTCTCCTCGCGGACTCGGCTTACGGAATTTCTAATTTCTAATTCCTAATTTCTAAACAAATGTTTAAAAACCATGAGGTCAAAATGAGAATTCCACCCAAGTTTAGACGAAGCCGACCTGCCTATCATAGCAAAAGAACCCATAAAGTTTAAGAGCAACACCACAGGGCATTAGACCCTGTGGGTCGCACCGAAACCCTGCGCAGGAGCGCAGGGTGTCCCCCATTCGTGTGCGCTATTCGTTAAGCGTATCTACTATGAAATTCTAACTGGCAGGTGTTTAGACATTGAAAACCTTGTTCTGGCGACTAGCTACTCTCCCCCGCTCGCGCGAGGTACCATCGCCTCAACAGGGCTTAACTTCCGAGTTCGGAAAGAGATCGGGTGTGACCCCTGCGACGAATCACCAGAACAAAATGTTCAATGCTATTATCCAGTCTTCAAGATATTTTCCCGAATCCGCCTTAGGCGGAAACTGGCAGGTACATTGTCAATGCGCTCATGGGTCTTGTGTACATCTCAAAGCGTGAAGCGTGTAACGTTAGAAAGGAATTTCTAACGATACACGTTATACGTTATACGATACACGTACAGGATTCCATGGAGCAGGATTAATTAACGCAACGCAATTCGCGAATCGTATAACGCCAGAATGACTCTGACGCTACGCGCTACACGTTTTACGCTACACGTGGATATAAGTTTCCCGACAGGATCGACCAATTAGTACGCCTCGGCTAAACACATTACTGTGCGTACACCTAGCGCCTATCAACCTAGTCATCTCCTAGGGGTCTATAACGATTCCTCATCTTAGGGGCGGTTTCCCGCTTAGATGCTTTCAGCGGTTATCCGTTCCGAACATAGCTACCCTGCGGTGCCCTTGGCAGGACAGCAGGTACACCAGAGGTCCGTTCGTTCTGGTCCTCTCGTACTAAGAACGAATCCCTTCAAGAATCAACGCCTGCAGCAGATAGGAGACCAACCTGTTTTACAACGGTCTGACAATTTTGTACCCACAATTACTTGTGGCTCAGACTATACCTTTCCCGATTTTTCCAGTGTCGGGACTGACGTGTTAGCAAAAGTGTTACCTTCCGCTCCGCCCGCAAATGCGAGCAAGTCGTTACGGGGGTTAGCAATCTTATATGCCATTGACGGAATAATGAATGGCTTAATGACCGAAACCAACTGCGCAAATGCGAGCTGATTCAGAGCAATCTTCCATTGTGTTCTGTCTTTGACTATAGAGACTCGTATGCCGTACCTTTCCTTCAGAAAAGCAAGTATACGATATTGGTCTTCTTTTATGAATGAGTGGGTACTCAATGTGCCGCCACTATCTGCCCTTGAACCGTCATCCATAAACCAGACCGCAAGCGCTTGTGGAGAAAGTATGTGTTCAATATAAAGCGGCAGAATCTTTTTTCTGTCGTAAAAATATTGATGAAGAATTCCAAGCTCTCGAATGCTTCTGGTATGGAAATACCACGAAACTTCCGTGAGACTGCGCTTGGGATTAACCCAAGTGATTTGTTTGGGTGGAGTAATTACGAACTCTTTCAACTGTTCATATTTCCACCAAACATATTCTTTTTGCTTGTCTCCATGATGGATGCGAAGTCGTGCGGTTATTGGTGCACGCGCTCCCACCGATCTACATTCAAGTCTTGCATCTCCTAACAGCGACCCAACAATAATGTCGAATTGCTTTGGAAATAATGATTGCAACCTTCCCACGATATTATCCATTACCCTTCATTTTATCACGAAAGGCACTCGGACTTCACCGTTATGAGTCAGTTTACTTTGTTCTTTCTGTTATTTTCGAGAGATACTCCTACATATCTCTATCCTCGTAAAAAGATTCTTGCTGGGCTCACATCCGTTTACCCAGCTCACGTAACACTTTAATTGGCGAACAGCCAAACCCTTGGGACCTTCTACAGCCCCGGGATGTGTTGAGCCGACCACTTTCCTAATCCCCTATTACTAGGGGCGTAGACTATACCTTAGTCAAGATTGCCCATCTTAACTACCAGCGTGTTAGTTATCCTGTGACGGATAACTCCCCCGAGCTATGTCGGGAAGTCGTTACGGGGTTACGAAAACCGATTTTATACATCATTGTTGGAATAATGTACGGGTAAATCGTCTGAATTAACTTTTTAGTCTCTTCAACATTGGCATACATCCGATATCCTTTATCTCTATCTTTGAAAAACAACATCTTCACACCGAACTTTCTTGCAAAGATTTCTTGCAGGAACTTCACTTCCTCTAAAGAGAAAGAATAAGTGCTGATATCGATTTTCCCTTTGGAATAAGAGCCGTCATCCATGACCCATACCGCTAATGCAAGCGGGCTAAGATCGTTCTCGATGTCTCTCGGCACAATTTTTCGTCCGCACCGGAAACCACTCTGGAGATAAAATCTCCGAAAGATTTCCGTTAGAAGCGGATGTCGAATTGTGCGAAACCACCAAGATTTTGGATATCGCCTTCCATTATTGTCGTAACGGAAGCTTATTTTCGGTTCAGTAAACACGAGTGATTTCAAAATCTCATACTTCCAAAACACATAATCCTTTTGAACTAGTCCTTGTTCCACTTTGAAATTCGCATTTACTGCTCCCTCACCCAGCCACATTGTCCCATCGCCGAGCAAAGACCCGATGATGAATGAACGTTGTACTGGAGATACGATAAGATTCTTTTTTATGGGAATCCATCGTTTTTGCCAATTTTTGTTTTCGTAACTTCCCACGGTGTTGACCATGATATACGTGATTATACCATGGCTTTCTCCGTTATGAGCTGATTTTAACCTCGACATTCGGCATGTTTATCGAGGTGCCGAACTCCGCCGTCGATATGGCACTGCATAATTACTTATGAGGTAGACTATACCTTCACCCTTTTCAGGGTGGCGACATATTACCGTGGCTTATGACCACAGTTCGTCCGAAATGGACAAGTCGTTACAGGGAAAGCTTGTATCGCATGCTTGGAACAATGTACGGTGCAACCATATTTCTAAACAAAGACATGCTTTGGTTAGAAATTCGCAATCGAAATAAATGTTTATCCCGATTGATGGTTGATTTGATTCCAAGTGTAGCCTCAAGTAAATGAGAGAGTTTTTGATTTTCTTCTCTCGTAAATGACTGTGAATTAATACGGGCTTGTTTGCCCTCTTTCGTACCGTCATCCATAAACCATACGGCGATTGCCAACGGCGTTAATAGATGACCGATGTTTTCAGGAATGATTTTCTTCTCACCCCTGTAAAACAAATTTCGTAGCTCATCAAAATACTGATGAGATACGGTCCGAAAGTAATAGGTTGATTTGTAGGTATTCGGAACCGAATTCGTGAGTGAACTCAATTCCTGATACTTCCAGTCAACATATTCTTTTTGCACCAATCCATGATTTACCCGAAATGCGTACCCCCGCGTCGTCTTCGCCAAGTGTCCGTCGCCAAGAAGTGACCCGATAAGGATCCCTCGTTGGCGCGGAGTTATTGACAACAAACGTGCGGATTGTGCGCGTTTCGTATTCATTAAGAGACAAGCTTTCTTACCCTCGGTATTGCCCTTCATTATATCACGAAGGGTTTCACCGATTTGAGTCGCAGTTTACTCAAGCGTTACCGCTTGAGGGAGCCCAATTGACTCTTAGGCGGAACTAGCCTGTTATCCCCGGAGTAGCTTTTAGCAGATAATCTTCCACCGCATCTAATGCGTATGGTCGGTTCACTATGCCCCGCTTTCGCGTCTGCTTGACACTTACGTCTTACAGTGAGGCCAGCTTATGCCATTGCACTATCGGCACGGTTTCCATTCGCGCCTAGCTGACCTTGATGGACCCCTTCGTTACTCTTTAGACATGTTGTTACAACAACTCGACACCAATCCGCGAATGAACGCGAATGACACGAATTGAAGATGTGGTCATTTCTGCCACACTCTGCATGTCGCCATGCAGTTCGGACTATATCTTTCTCCGCTTGTGGCGGAGCATCAGCGTGTAGTCTCTGAGGAAATTAAATCTATTTTTTTCTGCGAACACCGTCAGATGCGAGTATTATTCGAAGAGATTGTTGCATTTTTTTCAATTCCTCAAATAACTCGTGTCTTCCTTCCTCTGTCAATTCATTAAGATCATTATCAATCAGATCTAATACACTTCTAACTTCCTTTGTACAATCTGCAATAATTTCTCTTCTTGTGTCTGCAACTTCTTGACTCTCTCGTTGAGGAGTATGTTCATTACTTCCCATATAGTTAATTTAACTCCCTGCTGATTGTCCGCAGGTAAGCATTATCACTTGTAATACAAGTAGCATACCATACTCGGATTTTCCAGCATATAGCTGATTTCCCGTCACATTTTCAATTTTGCATTGTCATTTTGCACTTTGATTTTTGCATTTTGAATTTGTAACGCCCTCTATTTTTATTTTTTGCGAGGTTTATCACTCCTCATGAGGCGCCACGGCTTTGGGATACGAACATTTCGCGTCCCCAAGGGTAGCGCCCCACTAAAACTGCCCGCCAGGTACGGTCTCTCACCAGCTTCCCCGAAGGACGCTGGAAAATCACAATATCCAAATCACAAACAATACCCAATATCCAAAGCCCGAAATATTCAAACGAAGAATCTCCGTTTGTGATTTCTGATTTTGAATTTGTAATGTGTGTGGAATTTGGTGCTTGGTGCTTGGAATTTCCAGACCCCTGCGGGGTTCTGGTAAGGTTAGCATGTATATTTTTAAAGAATGGTGTTTCATTGTTGACTCCACTAGAACCGAGATCCCAGCTTCAAAGTCTACCATCTACGCTACGCAGCAAAAACATACAGGCAATACCAAGTTGCAGTAAAGCTTCCGGGGTCTTTTCGTCTAGCTGCAGGTAACCGGCATCTTCACCGGTATTGTATTTTCACCGAACGGGTCTCCGAGACAGTTGCCCAGACGTTACACTATTCAACGCGTCGGAACTTACCCGACACAATCTGTTACTTGTATTCCGCGACAAAAGCGGAAGTGACCGAACACAGTATTAATACTGTGCTTGGCGGTTTGGCGCGAGCCAAACTCTGCATGTCGCCATGCAGTTCAGGCCATATCATGCCGCTTCCGAAGCGGCCTTGGCGTATGGTCGTTGAGGATTTCCGCAAAAGGCGGATCTTTCCTGCTGATTGTCCGTTGGCCGCCATAGCTTTAGCGGCGGCGGCCGCACCAACAGATTGTTACCTTTCGGTACTGTTGGATACACCGGATGTTCCAGCATATAGCCAAGTTTTCCATCCGCAACGGCGGATGGTCCCTATCTTTAAGGAATTGCGCTCTTCTATTCCTTACGAAGGACTATGTCTTCATCCCCCACTTTTGATTTCTTCAAAAATCAAAAGTGGGGGAGCACGGCGTATAGTCTCTTGGAGCCGCGTGTGATGCTTTGCGTTACCGCACAGCTAGGTAGCGTTTGTTATTTTTGACGTAAATCGTCCTAGTCCTTCTCCGTCCGTCTTTCGACAGACGGAGAACCTTAGGACGATTTATTACGTTATCACTCTCACACTTTGTCAGGTGCGGAGGTCCTTCATGTCGCCATGAAGATCGGACTCTATCATCGCCTTCAAATCGTCGGCTTCATTCCAGCATTGATTTGAAGTCGTCTTGCGTATTAGTCTCTGAGGATTCTTGCGAACTTCATGAAGGGGGCGAAGTTGATTTCGCCCTTGTTGCACTGAAGCAAGATCATTGCTTCAGTGGTGGCCTCAACCTTGAGGCCAATGCGATTTGCCTTAATTGGGCAAAAGGAATACGTCCACTCAACAACACGCAACCCACCATTGGAATTCGCATTCCGGGAACTGAGCTGGTGTCCTCGATATGAACCTGAATTGGAACAAGCTTACTATTTTTATCTTTTTTCATACTAATCCCTTCATGAAGTTCACAAGTCTTTCCTGCTGATTGTCCGTTGGCCGCCATAGCTTTAGCGACGGCAGCCGCACCAACAGATTTTCACCTTTCGGTACTGTTGGATACTCGGAGTTTCCAGCATATAGCAAGATTTATTCAGATAACTACAATCGTCAACTATAGTTATCGCCGACATTCACCAGGGCTTATAACAGTCAGCCGTTATTTGACCTTCTGGCATTGGTCAAGTGTCACCCCCTATACATCCTCTTACGAGTTCGCAGGGAGCTGTGTTTTTGATAAACAGTCGCCAGGCAGACTTTTGTTGCAACCTCGCGCGAAGCGCGAGGAAATCCTAAATACTAAACTCTAAATCCTAAATAAGCACAAAATTCAAAACTACAAACTCAAAACGGAACGCGTTTGGAATTTGAGATTTAGAATTTGGAATTTCTTTAGAAAATTAGAAATTAGAAATTAGAATTTCCTTGTGCTTCGCACAAGGCAGGCCTTATGCTTTTTTGCCGAGTTCCTTGGAGACCTCTCATTCGTTCGCCTTGCTCTACTCGAGCTGACTACCTGTGTCGGTTTACGGTACGGTCAAGTCGCGTTTAATCTTAGAAGTTTTTCTTGGAAGTCTGTTTTGTTTCATTTATCCGCCTTGCGGCGAACATTTTCGCTCTTCCTTCGATTCGCCATTAAAGGCATACCCTCGGATTTACCTAAGGATAATCTTCGAAGCCCGAACGTCAAATCCAATAATGCGCAAAACATACTAGACTTCGTCACTCCATCGAAACGCGCCTTGGTCATGGAATATTAACCATGTGTCCATCAGGTTCGGCTTTCGCCATCCCCTTAGGCCCGACTAACCCTCCTCTGACAATCATCGAGGAGGAAACCTTAGTCTTTCGGCGTGCGGGTTTCTCACCCGCATTGTGGTTACTTGTGCCAACATTCTTACTTCGCAACGCTCCACCATGGGTCACCCCTTTGGCTTCACTGCAGATGCGAATACTCTCCTACCGCGCCTCGCGTAGAACGCGAGAAAATCCCAATACCCAAGCACCAAATTCCAAACAATACCCAATATCCAAAGCCCGAAATACTCAAACGAAGAGTCTCCGTTTGTAATTATGAATTTGGAATTTGTGATTTGTTTGTGATTTGGAAATTGTAATTTGGAATTTCCTTGTGTTCTACACAAGGCACCCTCAGTTTCGGTACTGCGCTTAACCCCGATCATCTTCGGTGCAGAATCTCTCGATGAGTGAGCTGTTACGCTTTCTTTCAATGATGGCTGCTTCTAAGCCTACATCCTCATTGTCTAAGAGATTCCACTTCCTTGTGATGTACTGAGCGCAGATTTTGGGACCTTAACTGGAGATCAAAGGCTCTTCCCTTTTTGACCTTTGGAGCTTAGCCCCCACGGTCTAACTGCCGCGCTATACCCGCATCGCGCGAAACGCGATAAAGGAAACTTCACAAAACACAGTACACAAAGTCCAAACAAAGCACAGTTCCTCAAAACACAAACGAAGAAGTGTTTGTGATGTCTGGACTGTTTTGTGTTTTGTCTGCCCCATAGCGAGCTTTGCTCTGCTATTCGGGGTTTGGGTTTTTGTGTGTGTCTGTGTTTTGTTTTTGTTTCCCCATCACATTCCCCGTGATGCGGGCGCTTTTGGTATTCGAAGTTTGATTGGTCTAACGGTCTTTCGACCTATTTAGACCATCCAGAGCTCTACCCCCAAAAGGAACGCACGACGCTAGCCCTAAAGCTATTTCGGAGAGAACCAGCTATTACCAGATTCGATTAGCTTATCACTCCTTACCACAAGTCATCGCAGAGTATTGCACAGC
>Ga0076150_102_pt1 | contig 59296 bp, 59 predicted proteins | sample RifGroC2_FD_68171 | JGI IMG/M metagenome (GOLD analysis project Ga0076150, IMG submission 68171) | Parcubacteria bacterium GW2011_GWC2_48_17 | reverse complement strand
TATCGCGCGGACGCGCTTAAGGAAACGCTCAAAGAGGCTTCGATTCCCCCACAGAAGTGTCCCACACTTCCTCATGTCCGCGCCAAATATGCGCAATGGTGTTTGTTTGAAAAAGTCAGAACCCATTTTGCGGAGAACCCCCAATGAGGAAGCCAGCCCGCCGCCGCTCGCTACGCGCGCCGGATTTTTTCTTCTAAAAGGAAAAGAAAACTTTTTTGCTGGGTTCTGCTCTGAACGAGCAGGGCGGCGGGACTGGCCTCTATTTTTTGCAAGGGAATGGCGGAATTCCCCCCACACCCCCCTTCCGCCATTCCCTTGCTCGGACGGACTGGATTTTTGGCGATGACTTAACAGTTTCCCAGTTTGTCCACTTGTGCTCTACTAATATAGTGTGTATACTGAAGTTAGCGAATAAAACACTACACATCATGAATACATCATTGCACAAAAAATATAATTTTGACAGCGAGAAAAACCCAGCACTTTTTAATTTGGCAAAGGAGATTTTGAGTAATAATCTATCAAGATTACCAAGTTATCTAGCTTGGCAAAATTATTTTACAAAATATATCGATCCGGAGATTATACATCGAAAAAAAGACATAAAAGAATTTGAGAAAAAGTTCGATGCTGATTTTTTTGAAATTCTGTTTGCAATTCATTTGATTGTCTATCTTTTCGGAAAAAAGGTTATTAAAGATATTGATATTCCAGAAAAACTTGAAAGGGATTTATGGCAAGGCTTGTTTGAGGACGGTATTAATAATTTTTCTATAGAGTCAAGTAAGTCTATCGGTAAAAAAATAGAAGACGAATACCAAAAGTTGAAAGAAGACAAAATAAAGCACGCCTATGATTTATTCGAAAAAATCTATAGAGATATTGCTCCGAGAGAAGTCAGGAAGCCTTTGGGAGAATACTTTACGCCCTTAACCTTAGCCGAGCGAATGGTTTCTGGTGTAGATAAGAAATATGAAAATGAAATATGGATGGATAATTCAAGTGGATTTGGCGTTTTCCTTTTCGCTTATCTAAACAAGTTTGGTATAAAAAGGATAAATAACTTTGTTTGCATTGAAGTAAATCCTCTTTCGGTTTTTATTACAAAGATAGGCATTCTTTACGAGTACAAAAATCACTTAAAAGATATAGACTCTCTCCCGATCTACTGGGGGGATGTTTTGTTAAATGAAAAATATCAATACGAAAAGGGTCAGATTATAGCGAGCGGCAACTTCGCCGATTTTCAAAACAAGGTTGGTGTTGTAATTGGTAATCCGCCATGGGTTAGCTGGAAATCAATGACAAAAGAATATCAAAATCTAGTGGGAGATGACTGGAGAAGTTACGATATTTTTGAAAAAAACATCACAAGAAAAACACTTGGTGCTTGCAATGATGATCTATCGAGTTATTTTGTCTATTATTCTATTGATAAATTCATAAAGAATACTGGTTTACTTAAATTTGTCATCAATCTTTCTTTGTTCAAAAGCAATTTAGCAGGCAAACAATTCCGACAATTTAATATTAAGAAAAATAATACGCCGTTCAAGATAATCAATATTCAAGACCTTTCAAACTATAAAGTCTTTCAAGGTATTACTAACTCCTACTGTATTTTCGAGGCACTAAAAGGAGAAAAGACCACCTATCCAATCCCATATTCAATTATTTATGGGAAAAAGAATGGGCGTGATGAACAAATAACAGAAACTACCGCAAGGCCAGTCAATAACGAGGATAATGGGGCTTTGATAACGGTAAATGGTAAAGAGGCATGTTTTAATTCAATTGAGGGTCTTTGTGAATACAAAGCGCGTGCTGGTGTTTGTACTTGGTTAAATAGTGTTTATTGGGTTAGAAAAATTAAGAAAGAGGGCGATTCAATACGAATTGCAAATCTCGGCACCTGTGGCAAGAAGAAGCTTAAAGAAGTAGAGGCCGAGATAGAAAACGATCTTGTATTTCGCTTGTTACGAGCAAGAAATCTAAACGACTTTCAGCAAGTTATTGAAAATTATATTGTTGTTCCCCAACAAAAAGGAAACCTATCAAAACCGATTCCGGAAGATTTAATGATGAAAAAGTATAGGAATGCTTTTAGTTTTTTTTCTAATTTTAAGGATGAGTTAGTGGAAAGAAGCGGGTATAAAAAGTTTTTGAACGGACAACCATTTTATGGACTTTACAACATTGGTCCCTATACAATTGCACCCATAAAATTAGGTTGGCAGTTCGTATCTAAGAAATTTCAAGTCTACTTGATTGATAACGCTGAGGACATTATCCCTGATTTGAATGTAATGTTTATTCCACTAGAAAATATGGACGAGGCATATTATCTCCATGCACTACTGAATTCCAAATATGCAACAGAAAAAATAGAGTCTAGTTCAAATTGGACTTTTCCAAGTGGTTCTATCCAGAAAGTTTATCTGGAAAAATACAACTCAGAAGATGCACTACATTCAAGAATTTCTTCTACACAAAAAAGTATTCTAAACAATAAAGATGGCGCGTTCAAAGACGAAATTGATGAGCTATTCAAAGAATACTGGTTTAATGGACGGAAGAAGAAAGCAATAATGAATCAAGCCTCCTTGTCGTTAGTATAAACTTCCTCTCCATTTGCCTTCGCCCATTTTATGGTAAAACCAACATGCGAAATTTCGTTTGAGCTGACCGTCAATTGCCTTTCCGTTTCCTTTAGAATTTTTTCCGTAGGTACTTTGTAAATGACTTTAATATCTAATGGCGACTCTTGTTGAAAAACAACACAGTAAAAACAATCATTTCTAATTATTCTTTGTAATGACTTTTTCCTTTTGTCTTCGGGACTTTTAAACATCCGATCGAGTTGAAATGTCCCGCCTTCCCAACAAGAAAGATATTCGTATAATTTGCCTGGGTCTTTTGGGTCCCATGCATCAGCTTCGTGTTTAGTTGTATGAACCTCATGTCCGAGAGCCGCACCGGTTATAATCTCTTTAACTAATCCTGGCTGAAATAAATTGTTAAAACCAACTTTAGTCGCAAGCTTTTGCGCCTCCTTTAATAAAGAAACTATCTTTTTTAGCTGAGCTTGTTTTTCGTCCATATCTGTCATAGATTTTGCATTAAGTCATCTAGATTTAATTTCAGTGCTCTTCCGATCTTTTCTATATTTCCGAGGGTAATATTTTTTTCGGCACGCTCAATCATGCCTATATAAGTACGGTGAACGCCGGCGCGACTTGCCAGTTCTTCTTGGGATAAACCCAATTCAGCCCGTCTTTCTCGGACTTTATTTCCAAATTTAATTAGAATTTCCTTTTTCATAGCGATAACTGTAGTATACGCACTTGCTAACTTTGGTTCTACATACTATAGTTAGCATATGAAATCAGGCGTTAAGGGGAGCTCACATCTCTTGCCCGCGCACTGGGAGGGTGGGGCAAGGGCAAGTATTGAATTTGTCATCGCCAAAAATCCAGTCCGTCCGAGCAAGGGAATGGCGGAAGGGGGGTGTGGGGGGAATTCCGCCTTCAGAGCAGAACCCAGCAAAAAAGTTTTCTTTTCCTTTTAGAAGAAAAAATCCGGCGCGCGCAAATCAGGAAAAGCGAAGAAAACTTTTTTGCTGGGTTGCGAGTGGTAGCGAGCGGCGGCGGGCTGGCTTCCTTAGTTCCGTTCAAAGTAGGTTCGTCCAAAGTTCAGAATATCCCATTGCGCATATTTGGCGCGGACATGAGGAAGTGTGGGACACTTCTGTGGGGGAATCGAACCCCCGACTCGTCAACCCAGAAAGCAAGCTTGTGGACCCAGGGAGAATTGAACTCCCGCCTGTGCAATGCGAATGCACCGTAATACCACTTTACTATGGGCCCATCTATAGGCCCACAAGTTTGCGCACGGGGCGCGTGCGAATGTTCCCGATTTGTTCAAGAGCGAAGCGATTGACTACAAATCGCAATCCGCCAAAGGTTCTACGGCGGCGGACCGCGTAATGCCACTTTACTATGGGCCCACATTTCAAAAGTTTGTTCGGGTGAGCGAATGACGCGTCGTACCACTAGACTACAGGCCCGAAGTGTGACCATCACATCATAAAATGAATTTGCGCAACAAGCAAATAGGCCATATAATGCCCAGTGATTAACGGGCCCGTAGTTCATCTGGTAGAACGCCTCATTTGCAATGAGGAGGTAAGCGGTTCGAGTCCGCTCGGGTCCAAATTTGATTCGCCAGTGGAACAGGATTTTTAATCAAACCAGGACTTACGCGTTTGGGATACTGCCGGAGGATACCCCCCCCTTAACAAAGGGGGCGACTCTGATTCTTATTGGATCGGTGGTTGTAACATCCCTCCTGCTGAAGACGGCAGTGTTCCCTTTCTTAAGGGAAAATCCAGTCAAACGCGTAAGTCCTACAAGCATCAAGACATTACCGCGTTATCGGCAGTTTAAGTGTAAAACTGCTTCCTTTTCCCTCCCCTTCCGAGAAAACATGGATTTTGCCGCCATGCCTTTCAACGACAGTTTTCGCCATAAAAAGGCCGATGCCAAGGCCCTCGGTATCGGCAAGTTTCGCGGCAGTCGAGCGGAAAAACCTTGTAAAAATCTTCGATTGGTCCTGATGAGAAATGCCGAAGCCTGTATCTTTTACGCCAATACTGATTCTCTTACCATCGACATCGGCTGAAACAGTTACAACGCCTCCAGAATTCGTGTAGGCCAAGGCGTTCTCGAGGAGCGTTCGAAGAGCAAAACGCATCTTGGAGGAGTCTAAAAGCATATTGGGTAAATTATTGACTATTTGAAAAGAAACGCGCACACCTTTTTTCGAGAATGATTTAAGGTAAGGCGCTATGGCTTCTCGAATAAAGGTTTCTGGAGCTACAGCTTCTTTGTGATAAATATAGCTCCCTTCTTTTGGGTCCGAGAGAGTGGTGAGCAAATTAGTAAGCTCCACGAGATGATTGCTGGAAATTCGTATGTCCTCAACTTGCCTATGCTGCTGCGGCAAAAGCTTAATTTTCATAAGTTCCTCCGTCACCCATTTAATGTGAGTTAGAGGGGTGCGAAATTTGTGTGTGACTATCGTAACAAATTCATATTTAAGTAAATCGGTTTCGCGGACTTTTCTCCAGACGAATACTCCGACTGCAACCGCAATGAGCGATGCCAAGGACGGAATTAGCCAGATAGGGAATGTCGGATAATGAGCAGTGATAAAATTATTGGAAAAACTAATGAAGATAATGGAAAGACTCATCGCAACAACAATAAGCGCGTAAATAAACGCCTGTTTGGCAACAATGCGAATGTCTAAAAGTTGATAAGAGAGCACACCGTACACAAACGGAACGGCATAAAAGAAAATGAAAAATAGACCCCAATTCGGGTCAACTGGAATGTTAAAAACTAAAAGCACCGGGATAAATCCGATGGAATATCCAAGAGTGAGCGCGATAAAAAAGTATTTGAGTCTGTTTCTGATTACAAGGTCTCCGTGCTGATACGCTTTAAACATAGCCGAAAGAAAATATATTGGAATAATGAAATTGAAGATAACTCTCATTACCCAGTGGTACGCGCCGGCCTCATAATAATTTGGAAAGTACAGTTTTGGCGTTGATGGCGCGAGAAAAGCATCTGGCCAAATGAGATAAAACAACGTGAGAAAAATGCCGGCAGTGTAAAAAAACGCGATTAGATAACGCTTTTCATGAGCCTTCCCAATAACGGAGAGCACGCAGTGAGTGTTAAAAATGACGATAAAGATAATAGAAACATTAAACATAAGCACCACCCGAGAAGAGAGCGGGTCTGCAAGATTGACTCCAACCACATGTGAAATGTAGAAGACCGACACCGAGAGCATTGTGAGCGCGAGAGTTGTGTTCGCCACTTTTCGCGGATGCCCGAAATAGGTAAAAAGCGCCAAACCAAGAGCCACGATTGCCGAGAGTACTGAACCTATATTATGGATAAGGAGACTAAGATTCATAGCACTCCTATAATAGCAGGAAGATTCTTCTACTAAAAGGAAAACTATGAGAAATGCGGAAAAAAATTGGGCGAGTCACGAATGTGGCTCGCCACGGCTCAGGGGAAGCCGTTTGATCGTCATGACCTCCCGCTTTCATTCCATTAAGAGATACGTGGGGAAGTGCAATGAAACAAGGTGGGGTTCGATTGTCTTTAAAACAACCGACTCGGTGGCTATTCCCCAGGCTGGACTAATCAAGGCCAGAGTAACACAACTTGGATATTTACGCACTATCCGAATTAAATCTTTTGTTTTTTAATCACCCAGATGGAATACGATTCGCAATGGCGGTGCCAAAGGAGCAGTATGCAGTGCCGCAACTTATTTCCGACCAAGAACCAGCGTAAGTACGTGGTCTAGAAAGTGCGCTGTTGTTGAGCCTACGGCGTGTAGAGACTCCATGTACGAGGAAGTTCCTTCAACTAAATCAGGAAGTGAGTCTACTTCAATAAAGAAGATACCGCGTCGCGGATGAACTATAAATTCAGAACGGGAATAATGTCGGAGGCAAAGAAGCTTATGTACCTTCTTAGCGAGCAGTTGAATCTCGGTTTTTTCGCTGGCGCTGAAACGGCCAGGGGAATGGTAGCGCGCGTTCCTTCCGTATTTCCACTCTTGTTCAAGAAAAAGGCTGCCACGCGGAAGCTCAATTTCAACTGGAATCATAGGATAATAGTCGTCACCGCGAAAGTTTTCAATCACGCCGCAGACCGATTCCCTTCCGTCTATATACTCTTCAATTAACACTTCCTCTGAAATGCTGAATGCTGATGTGAGCGCCAAGACAAGTTCATTAACATTTCTAGCAATTGAAACACCAATTGATGAGCCTTTTCCAACCGGCTTGATGATGGACGGTTGAGGAAATGTTCTACAGAGCTCAACCGAAAGCTCCGAGATTGATGCAACATCTCCGCACCGAAGCACGCGGTAACTTGGAGTCTTGATACCGAAACGTTTGGCAATTCCTTTCGCCAGGGATTTATTTTGCGCAAGCGCCGCTCCTAGTCTTTTCGAGCCGGAAAACGGAATATTGTGAGCCTCAAGAATGTGCTGAAGAGTGCCGTCCTCTCCATATTCCCCGTGTAGCGCGTTCCATACCACATCAACTTTGCCCAAAATCTTTTCGGGAGATTGCACTCTACCGTGCAGGTGCCAAACTCCTTCTCTGTCTATAAAAACATCAAGAGCGTGATATTTCTCCGGAAGATGCGCAAGTACAGTCGCGCCAGTCTTTAGGGAAACATCATATTCGCTTGAAGGGCCGCCGCGAAGCACAGCCACTCGAGTCTTGGAGAACATTTGAAAAGTATATCACGAGAAAAGTGTGGGAAAAACACTTGAAAAGAAAAGGGCGCGCTTCATGAAAGACAGCGCGCCCCGGATAGCCGCACGAGATGACTATAAGCGAAGAAGGAGCTGCCCGACGCCATGCAGGAACGCCGGGCAGCCACCAACCTACGCATTAGCTCGTCTACTCGGTTCCCATTCACTGTATCATATGCGGTAGGCGCAATCAAGGAATTATGCGATTCTGCGCCGTTTGCGCTGAAACTTTAGCGCGAAGCGGTGCGCTTCGCTGTTTGCAAGGAGAATTTCGCTGCGGTGCTTGACGCCAGGCTCCTTATCGCCCAAAAGTTCCCGCGGCCGATGTCTCTCATTTTTGACGAGCGCGATGACGGGAATTGACCGTCCGAGCGATAGAAGCGTTTTCTCCGCGGCCCTTTTCTGAACAGTGTTTCCGTCTACCACGATTAAGTCTGGGAATCTCCACTCAGTATGGGCGAATCTGCGTTGTAGAAGCTCTTCCAAACCTTTTACTTCATGAACCCCGCGCGTGCCGCGGATTTTGAACAATCGGTATTCACTTTTTCTTATTTCCCCTGATTCCAGGACTGCCATGGCGCCAACGATGTCCTTCCCGCCAAAGTGAGAAAGGTCGTACGCCTCAATGCGGAAGTGAGTAGCTCGTAGTGAGTAGTTAGTAGCCTTAAGAAGAGCGACGTCTTCTATGTGCTTAAGCGCAAATAGTTGTTGCTTCAATTTTCCCGCTCTCTCGAATTTTTGCTCCTTCGCAAATTGCTTCATCTCCCTTTCAATCTCGCGTGACACCTTTGCGACTTTTCCCGACAAGAAAAGGCACAGGCGTCTGATTTGCTTTTTGTACTCCCGCGAGGAAATATCACCAGCGCAAACGCCGGGACAAAGTCCGATTTGGCGATTAAAGCATGGCCTACAGCCCGCAGAACCACGCTGACCTAGCGCGGAATTGCGCTGAATATAGAAAGGAATACATTTGTCGTCACGCCATGGGAAGATTTTGCGAATTATTTTCAAAGCGACTTTTAATTGCGAGCCGTGGGGAAAAGGACCGTAGGAGGCCTGAATTATGAAGTTTGAATTATGAATTATGGACGAATCAACGTCTTTTTGGCGGGCAACGAGAACGCGGGGAAAATCTTCGTCGGTTATGACAACGCAATTGAAACTTTTGCCGTCTTTGCCCTCGGTGTTGTACGGCGGTCCCCACTTCTTTATAAGTTCAGCTTCAAGTAGAAGAGCCTCGAGAACAGAGTCTGTCTTTTGAAAACTGATATGGTCAGCTTTTGTCACCATGCCAACAATTCTCGGACCTCGGGTCTCAATTAAATCAGCTGAAAAGTAGCTTCGCACCCTGCCCCGAAGCGAAGTAGCTTTGCCGATGTATAAAATCTTTTTGCCCTGTTTGAATATATACACCCCCGGCGCGTCCGGCAGTTTGGATTTTTTCAAGCCTTGACTCTTCATGGATTAGAGTTTATTGTGAGAGACGGAAAAACGCAACCATTCTGACAACTTATGAAAAGAAGAGCTCTTACAGACACCGAAGCGCGTATTGCAAAGAAGCTTGCGGAGAAAGACCTTGACCTTAAGCGGGAACTTGCGAGAACCGAGCGAAATTTGATTGAGCTTCAGGCCATCTGCTCGCACGCGAAAAGGACAAATTCTCGCGAGCCGTGCCCTGACTGCGGTGAGCAGTCACTTGGGGCTTCTTGGGACGCGTTTGACGAACCCACGCAACTTTCGCCCACCGCTCTACCGGAGGCGCGAAGGGAATGACGGCCAACAATCAAGAAAGAATGAGGAGATGTTCGCGGTTGATGAGAGAAATCGCCGCGTCAAAAGACCCGCTACGCGCGCGCGAGATGCGAGATGAACTTTCTGCCATTCAGAAGGACTGCCCGCACACGGGGGTGGAAACGATATTGAGGGCGTTGACCGAAGCGTGTCCAATATGTTTCTCTCCGAGAAGTCCTTTGCTGCCCAAAAGGTAATTTCGCTTTTGCACCTTCTGCCGAGCGGCATTCTGCTCGGCTTTTTCCTGGGGTAATTTTCAAAAATACCTGCCGCTGATTATTCCTTACCCTTTCCGTCGTTAAGCGGAAGAGAAAAGAAAACGCTCGTCCCCTGACCTTCTTTTGAGCGAAACCACATCTCCCCGCCCTGCGCTGAAACAAGCTGTTTAGCGTAAAAAAGACCGAGTCCAGTTCCATCCGGGACGAGTGAGAGGGCATTGTTCGCCCTAAAGAATTTTTCAAACACGCGCGGCTGTTCTCCATCCGGTATGCCGATGCCATTGTCAATGACGGAAAATTGAAGATGCGCCTCGTCCGACAGTGAAATCTCCAGGTGTACTGTTCCGCCCTTTGGCGTGTAGCGCGACGCGTTGTCAAGAAGAACCGAGAGTATGGCGCGCAGGTATATCGGGCTTGAGCGTACTGTCCACGTGAACTCCCGCGGTAAGAGTTTTGTAAGCGTAATGCCTTTGCGTCCCATAATTGATTGATACTCTTCCGCAATTTCTTCAAGTATTAGTAGTAGTTTTTTGGGCGTCGTGACCAATTCTCCGAAAACTGCCTTTGAATTGCTGACGGTATCCAGTAGCTGGCTGATGAGGTTCACCATAGCCTCGACGCTCTTACTTGCCCGCTCCAGGAGTGGCCGCGCGTCTGGAGACATCGCCTTTGCGTCGGCAAGGAGCGCTTCGGTAACCCATTTGATGTTCGTAAGCGGGGTCCGGAGCTGGTGCGAGACGATGGTGATGAAATCATTCTTTGACCTGCTGGAGAGCTGCAGTGCTTCAAATGTGCGGGCATTTTCAAGCGCGATAGCGACCGATCCGGCGAGCCGTTCAAACGCGACAAGTTCCTCACCGGCAAAATCCTTCTTTGAAAGGCGACGGCCAAGAGAAAAAAACCCGAGGAGTACACCGCGCAAGACAAGTGGAAACGCGATGATTTCTCCGCGTTCGCGAATGATTGATAGCACTTCCGACACAAGAGGGTGCTTGGAAAGCACGGGGTCCGTAAATCCGCGCGCGTCAAAAATCCTGACGCGGGCGGAAGGAAATTTCGCGACGAATGAACCGATGTTCGTATCGCGGTGATGGTGCGCCGCCGCGCCGACAGAGACGCTTTGAAAGAAGACCCACTGTTTTTCATTTTCCTCCAAGAGGTACACCGCGCTGCTTTCAATGCGCAGCTTTTCCGAAAGAAAAATGAGCAAATTGTTCGTGAGCGTCGCGATGTCGGAGAGGTTGCGGAGTTCCGCCGTGAATAGAGAGACAGCCCGGTCCAGATTAAGGCGTTCCTTGGCAAAGAGCTCATCAACAATCCTCTGACTCCACTCCTTCAAAGGAGCGAGGAGGTAGAGCGCGATGATAAAAAGAAGCGTGTCAAAACCAAGATGCTCGTAGGTTGTTTCAAACGGAGACAGAATGACGAAGATGCTGCCATAGCCGAGGAGCAGTATCGCGGTCATGACAAAGTGCCCGACACTTCTTCCCGCGACGAGTTCAATGTCAACGAGGCGATACCGGAGAATGAAATATCCCATGAGCGTTGCTAAACCTCCGACGAAAAGAAACCCGACGGGAGGCACTCCGATGGATATCCCGAATCCGGGAAGAAAATCGGTAACGGCAAGGAACGCGAGCGCGCCGGTTATGAACGCGAAATAGCCCCACCGGCCTTGATGCGCGTAGCGCTTCGACGTGTCCTTATACTTGAGATAAAAGTTCCTGATAAAAAGCGGGGCAAAGATAAGAAAGAGTAGCACCCCTCCAATCCCTAGCGGACCAAGCTCAATATAATATCCCCACGCATATTCATACACGCCGCTCGCCATATATTCGGTCCCGATGAAGAGGCTGAAGAGGAACGTGGCGATGATTCCGAGGAAGGCGGCATTTTTCTGGCGGTCGTCCCCAAGGTAATACACGGAAAAAAGATATGTCGTAACTGGGATGTAGAGTACTCCGAGAAATCCAATCCGCGAAAAAAAAGTCGCTGTCTCATAATTCGCGGACAAATAATTGAGTCCCATCCCAAAAAGCCACACGAAGGCCGCGAGCTCAAAAACGAAAAACGATCGGTTAAGGCCTGAATTAGGATTCTGCGCTATGACAAGAATCCCCTGCGCGAGGAGAAACACCGCGACAAGCAGGTGCGGCAGTGCGATTAAATTTAAATCAAATGAAAAACCCATAAAAGCGTCAGGCGTTGAATCGAGACGCGCTAATAGTATAGCAAAGTTAAAGCGTGTGTCGCACGCTTTTCAATGTGAGTTGCCGTAATAGTTGACGTGTGATGATTCACATGATATAAGTTCCTATAGAAAGGCGCGGTGACAAACAACGCCGCGAAGAAAAAGAAAATGAAAATCCTATTGGTGATTAAGGACTCCGACATGCTTGGACTGCTGGCAGCTCTATTGGAAAAGAACGGCCATGATGTGACCATGGCTTCGGAAAGTGTGGAAGCTTTTCGGCGACTTCTCAAGATGGAAAATGTCGGACTCCTCGTGGCTAGTCTCAACTTGTGGCCAGATGGAGCGGAACCAATTGTTAAGGCAGCCCGTCTGACGAACCCAACTCTACCAGTGCTCCTCATAGCTGGGAGCCAAAGCAACGGTTATAGAGAAAGGATAATGCTAATGGACGCGGTTTTTTGGCAAACCGGCGACGGAGCAGATAGCTTCATGCTTGCTGTAGAGCAGGCACTGTCCCATTAAGGCGCAATCTCGCATATTTCCTTGCCAGCCGACCACTCAAGGTGCGGCTGGCTTTTTTAATGGAGTGTCTTTACAAGGTTAAGCCTTGTAAAGATCACGAATCCGCACCCTTCCCGAAAGTCGCAGTAATTATGCGTACCTTACGCATTCAGTAAATGCATACGATCGTATGTATTTACTGAGTTACGAATTTCTCACTATAGAACAGGTCTACTCCTACCTTCTCAAAACTTTTTTAAGATACTCTCCGGTATATGACTTTTTCGTCTCGGCAACCTGTTCCGGCGTACCCTTTGCAATGACGATGCCGCCGCCGTTTCCGCCATCCGGACCAAAGTCAATTATGTAATCTGCGGATTTTATGATGTCCATATTATGCTCAATGACAACCACGGTATTGCCGTGGTTCACTAGCTTCTGCAATATCTCGATGAGTTTCTTCACGTCTTCATAATGCAGTCCCACTGTCGGCTCGTCCAAAAGATAAATTGTTTTCTCCACATGCCGCCGATAGAGTTCCGAGGAGATTTTGACTCTCTGAGCTTCCCCGCCCGAGAGCGTTGTTGCCGATTGTCCGAGTTCCAGGTAGCCGAGTCCTACTTCGCTAAGGGTTTTCAAACGGTCATACACGGCTGGAATATCTTCAAACAGCGAGAGTGCTTCCTCAATTGTCATGTGAAGAATATCATGTACGCTTTTCTTTCTGTATCTCACTTCGAGTGTTTCTTTCATAAAGCGTTTGCCCGCGCAAACATCGCATGTAACATACACAGTCGGCAGAAAATGCATCTCAACCGCTATCTCGCCATTACCCTGACATGCTTCGCATCTGCCGCCCCTTACGTTGAATGAAAAACGGCTTGGACCCCATCCGCGGACGCGCGCCTCCTCGCTTTCTGACAAAAGTTCACGGATAAAGGTCCAAGCGCCGGTATATGTCGCCGGATTCGAGCGTGGAGTGCGCCCGATAGCGGATTGGTCAATCAAAATGGTTCTGGAAAGATATTCCGTGCCGGTGAAAGAACCGACATTATAAACATCCGCCGTCCTGTACTTTCTATCGAATCTTGCCCGAAGATTCTTGTGCAGAATTTCGTACACGAAGGTGGATTTTCCTGAACCGGACACTCCAGTGACGGCGACAAATCTGCCAAGCGGGATATCTATATTTTGGTTTCTGATGTTGAATAGGTTTGCCCCGCGTACGCGAAGAAATCCTTTGTCTGTAGTTCTTCTTTCCTCCGGGACTTTGACTTCCTTTTCTCCGCGCAGATACGCAAGCGTAAGTGACTCTCCGCTAGCCTGCGTACTTTTTGCCTTCAGAAGCTTATGCAAATAATCTGCAACAACAATTTTCCCGCCATGCACGCCGGCTCCGGGTCCGATATCTATGAGGTAGTCTGAAGAAAGAATTGTCTCTTCATCGTGCTCAACAACGATTATCGTGTTGCCTATATCTCGAAGGTGTAAAAGCGTTTTAATAAGTCTCGCGTTATCATGAGCGTGGAGCCCAATAGTCGGTTCATCAAGCACATAGAGCGCGCCGACAAGTCCGCTCCCAAGCTGCGACGCGAGCCGTATTCTCTGCGCCTCGCCCCCGGAGAGCGTGTGCGCGCGACGACCGAGTGTCAGATACTCAATCCCGACATCAACCATAAATTGTAGGCGTGATTCAATCTCGCGAAGAACAACTTTCGCAATCTCCTTTTCCTTGGCGGTGAGTTCGAGTTCTATGAAGAAGTCGTAAGCATCAGCGATGGAGAGGTTAGCAATTTCGACGATATTTAATCCTCTCTCGTCGCTATCTTTATTTACTCTGTGCCTCCCTGATTGGCTTGCCTTGCGCGGTTGGTCAGTCTTCGCGGCCCCGATTCGAACATGCAGAGCTTCATCTCGAAGGCGGGCGCCATGGCACTTTTGACACGACTCCTCGCCAAAGAAGTGTCTTGTCCCGAGTCCATTGCACTCGGGACACGCGCCGTACGGAGAGTTGAATGAGAAGAGTCTCGGCTCTATCTCCGGATATGAGAACCCGTCGTAAGGACACATGAACTTCGCCGAGATTATTTTGCTTTCGAGAGGTTCGTTTGAGTTTTTATCCCGTTTCCCATGCTTCGCTGAAGCGGAGGCGGGCCTGCCCGCCACAGCTCGACTGGAAGGAGATGCGAAGGCGGGAATCTCAATCTTGAGCAGTCCGTCTGATTCATGAAGCGCTCGCTCAATCGCCTCAGGCAGGCGCTCATTTAAAACCTCGCCACTTTTTGAAAGGTCAGTAAGGAAATATTCGTCAACGAGTGCGTCGATATCATGCTTCTTGTGCTTTTCAAGGACGATTTGCTCGCGTAAGTTTTTTTCTATGCCGTCAACTTTAACAATCTTGTACCCCTTGCCGAGAAGGTCGTATAGCATTTGGTAATACTCGCCCTTGCGCCCGACCACAACAGGAGCGTATAGCTTGAGTTTTAGGTCGTTATATTCTATGCCAAGTATTTTCTTGTCCTTTCTCTCGGAGAGAATCTTGTTTACAGAGTCTAATATCGTTTGCTTTATCTCCTCGCCTGAGAGTTTCTTTATTTCGCGTCCGCAGATAAGGCAATACGGCCTCCCGACGCGGGAGAGAAGCACGCGAAGATAATCGTAAACCTCCGTAATCGTTGCGACGGTCGAGCGCGGATTATTTGAGCGTGACTTTTGGTCAATCGAAATCGCCGGTGAAAGCCCTATAATTTCATCAACATCCGGTTTTTGCATTTGACGGAGAAATTGGCGCGCGTACGCGGAAAGCGATTCCACATAGCGACGCTGGCCCTCGGCAAAGATAGTGTCAAACGCAAGCGAAGACTTCCCCGAGCCGGAAAGTCCGGTAAAAACAATCATTTTGTTGCGCGGCATCTCAACCGTTATGTTCTTTAAATTATGCGTCCGCGCGCCTTTTACAATGATTTTACCTGCCCCGTCAGAATTTTCACGTTCTTTTGACATAGCACCTTCGTTATTCAAACCGCTTCTTGGTTAAAATCAAACTGCAATCTTAATTTTCTTTAGCTTCCAATTTTAGCTTACAAACTTCAACTGCCCCATGGATTGCTCCATAGGGTGTATGAGAGGGACTATATCAGAGACGAACTCAAAAAGAAACAACGGATTGAAGCCCTGTGCGTGGCGGCAAGATTGACTTCTTTGCCGTCATCTCTTTTTCTACTAACTACTACTAACTTCCTTAAGCACAGCGTTTATCTCCTCAATAATCTCGTCTAGGGTAACCATGGCCTTCACGAGAAAGCGGGCGGCGCCGAGCGATTTACCCTTTTCGATATCCTCTTTTTGTCCAAGATTGGAGAGGAGTATGACCGGAATATGTTTCGTCTTTTCGTCTTCCTTTATTCTCTTCAAGATTTCAAAACCATCCATTCCAGAAAGAAGAATATCCAACAAGATAAGATCTGGTTTCTCTTTTCCAAATATCCGAAATGCTTCAACACCTTCGGCGGCGTGGAAGAGAACGCAGCCGTGCTGAACAAGCTTTCGTGCGATGATTTCACTTAAGAATTTGTCGTCTTCAACCCACATAATCTTCTTTCCAATAAGGTCAGTGTGGATCGCGGGAACCGCTTTTGCACTGGCGGTCTTTTCGTGACTTGCCAGCGTGGCTCCATTTCCACTGCTAAGCTGCAGGCGGATTTTTGTGATAATTTCTTCCGGGTCGAATTGCGATTTTACGAGATAGTCCTTAACACCTAGGACGAGAGCGCGATTTATCTCGACCGACTGACCTAAGTTTGATATGACGATGACGGGAATGGACGCGATGGTGGGATCATTTTGCTTCGCTTCCAGTAGTTCGTAGCCGTTCATCTTCGGTAGGATGATATCAAGAAGTACGAGATCTGGATGCTCCTCGCGAATCTGCTTCAATCCAGATGTGCCGTCACGCGAAAGTAGCGTCTCATATCCGCTAGTCTGAAGTTTCTGTCGAAGAACATCCCCGAAGAAAATATCATCCTCGATGATTAGAATCTTGTTCGCCATAAACATCAAATATTAAATGCGTAATTCAAAAGATATCAAAATTCAACAATGTAATGTATTGAATTGGTCTTAATTCTATCAAAACCTGTCCTAAAGTCCACCGGCATCGCGCTTTGTTCTAACTTTTGGCCTTTTTCTCCACGAGTTTAGATTCTTTCAGAAGAATAGCGATCTCATCCCGCAGTATTGCGGCCGTCTCGAAGTCCAAGATTTTTACCGCCGCGTTCATCTGCAACCTTTTTTCCTTCAACACCTGCTCAAGTGTTTTGTGTTTCAAGGACTCCTTGTCTATTAGAATAAGCCGTGAAATCGTCTTCTTATGTTCCAGACCCAGAGATTCTGTGATATCGCGTACCTTTTTGATAATAGTTTTTGGAGTAATGTTGTGCTTTGCGTTATAGGCAAGCTGAATGCTACGGCGACGATTCGTTTCCATCATGGCTCTCTCTATTGAACCCGTAACTTTATCCGCATAAAGAATAACTCTACCGGCCACATTGCGAGCGGCGCGTCCGATTATTTGGATAAGCGAGGTCTGCGACCGAAGGAAGCCCTCGCGGTCAGCATCCAAAATGCCGATAAGAGATACTTCTGGAAGGTCGAGTCCCTCGCGGAGAAGGTTTACTCCAACAACCACATCAAACTTTCCATTTCGAAAGTCTGAAAGAATGGTAATTCTCTCAAGCGTTTCTATATCGCTGTGCAGATATTCGGCTTTGATTCCCTTCTCCTTGAGAAACCCCGTTAGGTTCTCCGCCATTTTCTTCGTAAGTGTGGTTGCTATGACTCTACCGCCCTTTTTGATGTCTTTCTCGGCTTCAGCTATAAAATCGGCAATCTGCCCTCGATACAAGGTCCGACCTTGTACAAGGTCGGACCTTGTAGAATGATCGGATACTGGCTTAACCTGTATTTTAGGGTCCACCAATCCCGTTGGACGAATGACTTGCTCAACGATATTACCCCTCTCGAACTCATACGGACCTGGAGTCGCCGAGGTGAACAGGACTTGTCCGACACGTTCCTCGAACTCGTTAAATTTAAGCGGACGATTGTCCTTAGCTGAAGGCAATCTAAATCCATGTTCAACGAGCGACTCCTTCCGCGCCTGGTCTCCCGCATACATGGCGCGAAGCTGTGGGATGGTAACATGCGATTCATCTATGACGGTCAAAAATCCCGAGTCTCCTTTCGGCGTCTGTCCGCGACCTTGCTGGAAATATGACAACAAGGTATCGGGCGGTTCTCCGGGAAGTTTCCCCGAAAAATGCCGTGAATAATTCTCAATGCCGTTGCAGTAGCCAACCTCGCGGAGCATGGCGAGATCGTAACGAGTGCGGCGCTTCAGACGTTCGGCTTCCAGTATCTTTCCGGATTTCTCAAATTCCTTGAGACGCTCTGTAAGTTCGAGTTTTATAGTTTCTATCGCCTTTTCCCGCTCATCTTCTGGTGTAATGAAGTGTCGCGCGGGAAAAATAAATACATGTTCTTCTTCCGCGAGAAGCTTGCGGCTGATGGGGTCAATTTTCTGAATGCGCTTTACCGTGCTGCTATCAAACTCTACTCGATAGATGACTCGCTCGCTTTGCGGCTGTACTTCCACCACATCCCCGAGCGCGCGAAACATCCCGGGGGAAAGGTCTGCGGTGGTCCTCGTGTAGTGAATTCCGACAAGGGCGCGGATAAACTCGCCGCGGGAAAGTATCATTCCCTTTGTGATTTTTCTGTTGACCTTTTCATACTCTTCCGGACTTCCGAGTCCGTAAATGCACGATACGGATGCGACAATAATCACATCCTTCCTCGTAAGAAGGGCCTGTGTTGACGCATGGCGAAGCCGTTCAATTTCCTCGTTAATCTGCGCTTCCTTTTCTATGTAGGTGTCCGTAACCGGCATATACGCTTCCGGTTGATAGAAGTCGTAGTACGAAACAAAGTAATGAACTTCATTATCCGGAAAAAACTCCCGATACTCCTGCGCGAGCTGTGCCGCCAAGGTTTTATTATGCGCGATAACAAGCGTCGGTTTTTGCACTTTCTGGATAACATTGGCAACCGTGAATGTTTTCCCAGAGCCAGTAACGCCTAGGAGTGTTTGATAGCGCTCCCCTTTTTCAATCCCTTCCACAAGCGTCTTAATGGCCTTGGGCTGATCACCCGCGGGTCTAAATTTACATTTGAGATGAAATTTCTCGCTCATGACAAAAACTATACCGTGCGACGGGCTAAAAGAAAACCGCCATGGGAAACCCCGGGCGGATGTGAGAAAGTGCGTATTCCTGCGCGATGTGTATCGGTCAGGTCGATTTGGCAGGTGTCGCCTGAGCTGGAAAATCAACTGTGTTACACTTGAGACATATGACCATTCCGGCCCGCGGTTTCGTTAACTGATCAACAGTAGTTGCGCAAGGACACGCAGCCATCGTCATCCTACTGCCGCAAGTACCGCACTTGAAAAGCATAAAATACTGAAGCGCCCACCAAAGGAAGAATGACAGAAGGAAAGGCAGAGTGCCAACATAGTGGCCGTCAAGTAGCGTGAGAACAGCGATCGCAAAGAGAGCGATGCCTGGGAGCAAACGCAATCCAGGATGGAGATGGACCAATTTTGTAGAGTTCATACTTACTAAACGGTATCAGATATCTGAAATTAAATCAACCAGGCGGGAAGTAACTTTCCACACCCCGTATTCTCCCTTTCCTAAAGGGAGTGGCCGCAGGCCGAGGGATTTTAGAAATCAGAGGCCTCCTCCAGAAAAGCCTCCTCCTTGTTCCACTTCAAGTGGTAGCGTTCTCCACACCAATACATTGTTACCGGCGTTTACGCAAACACTAACGGAATCTCCTCCTTTACTCGAAGTTGGGGCGGTGGTGAACCAGAAAAGTCCACGATTACCTGAAAAACAAGCCGGTCTTGCAACGTATGGACCATTTTGAAACTGTAACCCTCCTCCCCGTATCTCTATAGTGCTCAATCCTTCGTTAATCCCAGTCCCATAGGCACGAACACGACCAATTATTTCGACCAGTTGGTCGGTTCCACTGCCTCCAGGATATAATGTGATTGCTCTTGGAGAAGTGATCGCAGCCGAATCTAGCACCAGGGCTTTCAACTTCTTGCTAGTATTATTCCATGTAAAACTTGAGTCTCCCGCAATCGTATTTGACCCTGTCCAAAACGCCACTTGGCCGGGCTTGTATCCGCCAGTTGTGAGAGCGGCCGATGCTTCAGCCAGTTGCGAACGCGCACCGGAATCAATGCGGACGATATTACTCCCGCCCGAACTATTGACCGACAATAAAAGTCCTGTGGTTGCGACAAGCGCGCCTGCAACAGCGAGCCATCCCATTTCTAGTTGTGATAATTTCATACGCTTTGTTCCAAACATTAGCGAGTAAATTCAACTATAAGTATATCACCCCCCTTGGGACCCGTGCAAAAAGTTCACACCGGCGCAGGAGTGCGGGGTATTCGCATGGGCGGCATTCGTAGTGCCGCAATCCCACACTTTTTCTGAAAAGTGTGGGATGACACAATAAAAAAACGCCGCTTCGGAAAGGAAGCGGCGGTGTCGCGAAAGGCAATGTCAAAGAGGTTAGGTTGCGAAGTTCGCCGCACAACTGGCAACCGTCTCCATTTGCTGTCGTCCTCGGCATCGCTCAAGGTAATGCTCTTTGCCATGAGCCAGTATCCATATGACAGAGCGTTTGGCCTTTATCGTCTCAAGTTCATCCCTGGTAAGCCAGCGAGCGAGACCTCCTCTGCCGTAGAAAAACACTTCAACTACCGATACGAGACCGCCACTTTCAAGAGTGGCGCGCCAGCCGACTCGGCCGTGAGAGGATTCGGCTAGAATCTTGCACCGCTTTGACGCGTATACAACGCCGATGGCCGGCTCGGCTCCATCCACCATTTCCAAAGACGACGGAATGTAATGAGCACTCATGTTTTTGACACTGCTGGGGGTTTAATCAAAGAACTGCTTTCGTTTCGCGCTCGCGAAACGAAACGAGCCCTCGTTCGAGGGCTCGTTTGTATCGCCAATTTCAGAATTTCAGTAGCGGCACAAATGAACTCTCGAACACTGGACGAGAAGAATGACATAGACCTTATCGAGCTTTAGAGTTTGCCTTTTCCCACTCATGTGTATAATCATAGCAGAAGAGGAACAAAACGCAAATCCAGGGAGGAATCCAAAGACCCCTAACCCAAAAGAAACGAATTATGCCAACAAGAAGCGAGCAGGCCGATGAACTCCTGTTAGACAATCTGCTGGAGTTTGTAGCCGGACCTGACCACCCGATCCTGAATCACCCGATAACAGTGGATTTGAGGACCTCTGTTCTGGAGAGGATGTCGAGCGGTAATCAGTCACCGACGAAAATGGAGAATGTTATTCTGCGCGATGTCGCGCCGCGTTTTATCGCATTGCATTAGTGATCACCGGCGCTCGAGCGGCTGCTGACAGACTTCAAGGAAGAAGGTTCGCGTAGCGCTAAACGGAATTGAATAAGGAGTCAAGCGGTAGCCGGTGGGCTACTGCTTTTTCGTTCGTTTGGTTTACAGTACTGTGAATTAGCCCATAGAAAAGTGGCTAAAAGTGCGCAGGTAGGCACTTTAGCAAAATTTCGACGGCCGTCAAAATTTTGCTAAATAACTGTGAATTACGAAACTCGTCGACGACGCGTGTGTTCGGGAACCGCAATGTAGTTTTTATTTACGGCCGTAAATAAAAACTACATTAAAACCATTCAAAGTTGTAAAATAAAATCCAAGAATCAACCGCCTCAAATTCAACGCGTATACGACTTAAGAAAGCTGTCACGAAAACGGAAAAAGTCTTCATCAAGAATTGCCGAACGCATATTCCCAACAAGCTGAACGATAAAATGGAGGTTATGAATTGTCGCGAGCGTATTTGAGAGAATCTCCTTTGAGCGAAACAGATGCGCGAGGTATGCTCGGGTGAAATTTTTGCACGTGTAGCACTCGCAGTCGTCTTCGATGGGCGTGAAGTCGGTCCTATATTTTGCATTTTCAATGTTGAACCTGCCGCGTTTCGTGTACAAAGAACCATTTCGCGCTTCTCGTGTTGGGGCGACGCAGTCAAAGAGGTCGCAGCCATTCTCCACGGCGTCAAAAAGGTCTATCGGGTCGCCAATGCCGAGAAGATGGCGCGGCTTTTCCTCCGGCAGAAGCTCATTTACCCACCGCACGGCGTTCCCCATGTCTTCCTTGTCAAACGAGCCGCCGATGCCGAAGCCGTCAAAGTCTCTGCCTTCGCCAAGGCTTCGGCGGACATGCATCCTGCCAATTGCTTTTGCGCTTTCCTTACGGAGGTCCTCGAATCTCCCGCCTTGCACTATCCCAAATATCTGTTGCTGAAACAAGGTTCGACCTTTTTCCCGATTCAAGGTCGAACTTTGTTTCAGCTCATAGTGTCGCGTGAGCGAACGCTCTGCCCATCTGTGAGTGCGTTCCATTGCTTCTTTCTGATACTCGTACGGCGCGTCTGGAGAGGTGCATTCGTCAAACGCGAATATGATATCGGCTCCGAGGTCATGCTGTATTTCAATAGAGCGCTCGGGCGTAAAGCGGTGCGCACTCCCGTCTTTGTACGACCTGAAAGTAACGCCGTCTTCGTCAATCTTCGCCAACTTTTCTATCTGGCCCCTGCTCACTTCTTCTATTCCACTGTTCTGTGGAATATTGGAATAGATATCCTTGATTTCTTGGTGCCTTCTGACTTTCCCGATTTTTCTGTCAAAGTCCGCACCGAGTGAGAATACCTGAAACCCGCCGGAATCGGTCAAGGTGGGACCGCCCCAGCCCATGAATTTCCCTATTCCGCCAGCTTCCTTGACAATCTCTTCCCCCGGTTCCAAATAAAGGTGGTAGGTATTTCCCAAGACGACCTGCGCTCCAGTTTCCTTGACTTCATGTGGCGTCAGCGCTTTTACAGTCGCCTTGGTTCCCACAGCAACGAACGCCGGAGTTTCGATAACTCCGTGCGGTGTTTCGAGCCGCCCCGCCCTTCCGAGCGCGTTTGAAAGTCTTTTCTGAATTTCGAAGTTCATAGCGGGAAGTATACGGCGCACACCAAGTCTAGTCGAGTCGTAGGTGGTGTGATGTGCAAAAGATTTCCAGCTTACCATGTAAGTACGATCGTAGTTACATGGTACGCATGTTGCTCTCGAGAGCCTAAAAGATTATGGCCGGCTGAATTGCAGCTTAGATAGCAGCTTTGCTTTTCCAATTTACTGGGATACAATAGATTCAAATGCTACCGCCAGAAAAAGACAAAGATGGGAAAGAACTTCTCCACATGGCGCCCAGCACAAGTGATGTCAGAGAGCAAATTAAATCGCGAATCACAAGAATTGACCGTGAATTCTTGGAGGCGTTTGAATTTATAACTAACTTCCCCCGTTCAGTCACCTTTTTCGGCTCGTCCCGTTTTCATGAAGACAATGAACACTGCGTAAAAGCTCGTCGGCTTGCTGGAAAAATCGCAAAAGAGCTTGGCTATACGATTCTGACAGGAGGAAGCGCAGGCATCATGGAGGCGGCGAATAGAGGCGCGTTCGAGGCCGGCGGCGAGTCAGTCGGCCTCAATATTCGGCTACCTAAGGAACAGGGGGGAAATAAGTATACGACTGCTTCCATCGATTTTTCGCACTTCTTTGTTCGGAAGGTGGCTCTTTCATACGCCGCCGAAGCCTATATTTTCTTTCCTGGAGGATTCGGAACTCTGGATGAATTCTTTGAGGTCATAACTCTGATACAAACGCATAAAATTCGCCGCGTGCCGATCTTTCTTGTTGGCAAAGATTATTGGGAACCGTTAGACCGCTTCATTAGAGATAATCTATATGCTATTCACCAGGCTGTAAGTAAGAGCGACCTTCTGCTTTATAGAATTACCGATGACGAAGAGGAGATTGCTGAGGCGATACGCACCGTGCCGATACACGATGGAATAACGCACAGGAGACCTTAAGAGTGAAGCCAGGACAAAGTTGCAGGTCTTCTACGATGAAATCTATGTGTTAAGCATCACTTTATGCAACGCATTTTGTTTATGTTTTCCGGTAAAGTGGTGCGAGGAGCTCGCGCTGGAAGAAAACTTGGATTTCCAACTGCTAATCTTGATAGGCGGGAGTATATGAAGAAAAAGCTCCGCGTACCTTTTGGGGTGTATGCGGGTACCGTCGAAATATCAGGACTTAAGAAAACCTACCTTGCAGGAATCGTTATTGGTCCACTAGACAAAAGGGGACTTCCAAAAATTGAGGCGCATTTGCTCGATTTCTCCGGCGCACTTTATGGTAAGAAATTGCGTTTGTTTATAATGAGCTATTTGCGCCATTACAAAGTCTTCAAAAGCGATGCGGCACTCAAAAAGGCAATCGCGAGTGACCTTAAAAAGGTACGCGCCACAGCGACTCTCTAAATAGAGAGATTTGCTATTCCAAATCAAGATCTATATCACTGCGAAAAGTCCGCCTCTAATTGGCCTGTTTGTTCCGAAGGAAAGCTTGTCTCCGCGGCTGGCGCTGGTGACGGCACAAAAAACTGCCAGTAGAAAATCAGCGCGACAGTGAGAGTGATAAGTACAATAATCGTTTTTTGCATTTGCATTTCGAGAAGCTATTATTAATCTCTAAATTATAGCACTGGAGCTGGGATTCCTATCCACATTTTTAGTTTAGAACACTGCCAATATATTCCGCGAGATTTTTCTTCGCGCGCCAGCCAAGTTCACCTTCCGAGCGCGACAGGTCAATTGAAGATGACATTCGGTTTCCCTTTCGCTCGGGAAGCATCTCGATTTCGCCACCAAACATCTTCGCGATGTCCAAAATGGAATAGGTTTCTTCCGCGCCAAGGCCGTAGCCGTCTCCGCTACCCTTTTCACCAACGAGAAGGAGTCCATGCACAATGTCGTCAACATTGGTAAAGATGCGGGTCTGCGTACCTGGCGCCACCACCTTAAGCGGCTCGCCATGCAGGCGTGCCTGCCGAAATATCTCGACGACTGTCCCATACGCTCCCGACAGTTCTCTTTGCCCGTACACATTGTAGAAATAAGTGATTGCAAATGGAAGGTTAAACCATGCACCGTAATTTTGTACGAGTTCCGTATTGGAGGCCTTGCTCCATGCATATGGGCTTTGATTTCGCCCTAGCCCGCCATCTCCGAATTTGGTGCTTGAGCCGGCATAGACTATCTTTGCTCCATGTTTCCGGCAGAATTCCAACACAGCAAACGTGCCTGCCTTATTTGAATGCCAAACCAAAGGCATATCTTCAAAGCTTTTCTCAACACGCGCATACTCACCTAGGTGATAGACAAGGACAGGCACCGCCGTAACAAGTTTGGCAATATCATTCGTATCGCCTGTAATGTAGGTCGCGCCTTTGATGTGATTGTTTTTCGAGCCGGTGGAATAATTGTCCAGCGAATACACCGTATTTTGAGGGTCCTTTACCAATTGCTCAATAAGGTTTGACCCTATGAATCCCGCCCCGCCGGTAACCAGTATAGTTTTCATGTGATGCAATTATACAACACCTTGTCGTTAATTCCATTTCTTGTATAAGGCCACCCAGTTTTGCACTCCCGGTCTCCAGTTAGTTGGTAACGAGGCAATGATAGCATGAAGTCGACGGGAGAGAGTTTGTTCCCGAAAGCGAAATGGACGCGTTCGGTGTTGTAAAAGGCCAGATAATCCATGAGCTTCCGGTTGAAGGATTCGGTATCAAGGAGAAGGTTGGCATGGTAATCCACGAATTCCTCCTGCACCCTGCGGTTGAACCGTTCCATGTGGGCGTTCAGCTTCGGCGTCTTGGGGTAGGTATGGTAATGGACGAGGTGGAGACGACGGAGTTCCTCCGAGAAATGCTTCTTGAACTCACTCCCGTTGTCGGTCAGCACGAAGTCAATGGGGTACGGGAAAACCTTCAGGCAGAGGACAAAGAACTCCTTTGCCGCCAGAGAGGCGTGGGAGGTGGTTGCCCAGGCGAAGGCGAAGCGGGTGTGGATGTCCTCAAAGGTGATGATGTAACGCCTGATGCCGAAAATGAACCGTTCAATGGTATCGAGCGCCACGAGGTGGCCGGCGTATGTCGTCTTGAAGTCCTTTGGCTTGCGCAGTACCTTCTGCCGGTTTGCTTTCACGATTCTCCCGGTACCCGTGACTTTCTGCGGGTAGATGCGCAGACCACCGCAGTCTGCTATGAGCCGACCGATGGTACGGGGCTTGGGACAGTGGAGATGGAGTGCGGCAGAGAACGGCAGCATGAGCGGATGCAGTTTCTCCGCTCCGAGATTTGGATGGACGCTTCGCAGACGGCGGAGTTCCTCGATGATGCGAACATCCCAGAGACGTTTCCGCTTCTTCTTGGGAGCTTTGTTCCCGCTATTGAGGCTTTCGAGCTTCCCCTGCCCCTCTTTGAGCTTCCTCTGCCACAAGTACAGAGTACGCTCTTTCACCTCGAACGCCTCTTCGACCGCTTCCGTGCCGTGTTTGTCCCAAAAGGCGAGTATTCTGACCCGCCGCTTCGCTTGCTCGGTAATCATATGCCGGAAGCGTAGCACGCGCTCCCAGGTGGTAATGAACCCCTTGGTTCCCCTGAATTTGTTGAAAATCCTCACTGCTTTGGAGAGACCAAAGAGTGCAATATGCATCTGGCCTTATGCACAAAATTGGAACTTACGGTGCCTTGTGCATCGTGCTAATATGTGTGCTATGCACCGTTTTGAAGAACGAGTGAAGACATGGGGGCCGGTTTTGATTTTCATCGCCGCGATGCTGTGGGCAACTGACGCGCCATTTCGGTATCACCTGACGCGTACGCTTGATTCAAGCTTCATCGTACTCGCGGAGCATTTCGTAAACGTACTTTTGATTCTGCCGTTCATTATCACCGGTTGGAAGGAAATCAAGGTTCTGAATTGGAGGCAGTGGTTTGCAATACTCGCAATCGGCATCGGCGCGTCAGCCGTCGCGTCAATTCTTTTTACAAAAACATTTTCCTACATGAACCCTTCCGTCGCCATTGTCCTCCAGAAGCTCCAGCCGCTTATCGTGATTTCGCTTGCCGCACTCTTCCTTAAAGAACGAACTGGAAAACGGTTTTGGCCTTGGGCGATTTTCGCGCTTCTCGGTGCGTATGTCATTTCATTTCCCGACTTTGTCCCACGCCTTTATGACGGCGAAGCATGGAACCCGAACACCGTTGGCGTACTTCTCGCGCTCGGCGCGGCGGCGCTTTGGGGTCTTGGCACCGTGCTTGGTCGCGCTCTATTGCGACCAAGCACCGACCACCAACCACCGACAACGGCAATCAACTCCTATACGGTCAGTTTTCAAACACTTACCGCGCTGCGGTTTCTTATTGCTTTTCTTTTCTTGATTGTCCTCAATTTCAACAGCGGCACGCTTGAAACGATAAGCGCGCTTACAGGAAAGGATACGCTGTTTCTCATCATCGTTGCTATCACCTCCGGCTTTACTTCGCTCTTCATCTATTACAAGGGCCTCCAAACGACGAAAGCATCTATTGCGACGCTCGCAGAGCTTGGTTTTCCCTTCCTCGCGGTTATCGTGAATGCCGCCGCGCTGGGTTTGTTTTTGAAGCCAATGCAAGTCGCCGGCATGGTACTCCTCCTTTTTGCCGTGTGGGGGTTAACGAGGATAAATCAGAGTGCAGTGTAAAAATCCACGAAATTCTCCAATTTTTTTGTCTTTCCCCCAGCAGCTAAAAGCTACTTCGTATCCCTGCGCTTCGCGCGATTACGATCGATTTCAGTCAGGTATTGCTTTCGAAGACGTACGCTCTTCGGCGTAATTTCAAGATATTCGTCTTCTGCCATAACTTCCAAACCGCGTTCAATTGTGAGTTCATAGGGCGGCACGAGGTCAATCGCCTCATCGGTTCCAGACGCGCGCACATTGGTGAGCTGTTTGCCTTTGGTTGGATTCACCGTCATTTGCTCGCCCTTGGAAGTATTGCCGATGACCATGCCTTCATAGACTGGAGCGCCGGGGCCAATGTAGAGAAGACCCCGCTCCTGAAATCCCCAGAGCGCGTAACCAAGCGCCTTTCCTGTTGCCATTGAAATCATTGACCCGACGGCGCGCTTGCTGATTTCGCCCGCATACGGCTTGAAGCCGATAACGCGTGATGACATGATTCCCTCACCTCTCGTGTCTATAATGAATTGGTTCCGGTAGCCCAAAATCCCCCGCGTCGGGCCTTCCAGTATCAGGCGCACCGCGCCTCCATGTTCTCGTATATCTTTCACGATAAACGCTCGGCGTCCTAATTTCTCTATGACAACTCCTTGATATTCAATCGGTGTGTCAATTATTAGCTCTTCGAATGGTTCTGTCTTCACGCCGTTTTCTTCGCGGATGATGACTTGCGGCTGCGATACTTGGATTTCATAGCCGGCTCGGCGCATATTTTCAAGCAAAATCGCGATGTGGAGTTCCCCGCGGCCGCGGACTTTCAAGTAATCGGTGGAGGAAAAATCTATTTTGAGTCCTACATTCACTTCAAGCTCGCGCGAGAGATACTCGCGAATCTGGCGTGACGTCACAAACTTGCCGTCGCGCCCTCCGAAAGGAGAATTGTTGACCAAAAATTGCAGCTCAATCGTCGGTTCGTCTATCAAGATGACGGGAAGCGGCTCGGCGCTCTCTTTTTCGGAAACCGTTTCGCCTATCTCAATATCGGTAAGGCCCGCGAGAAGCGCGATATCCCCTGACTGAACTTCCTCGGTTTCCACCTTTTCCATCCCCTTCCACGTGAACAGTTTAAGAATCTTTCCCTTGCGAACTTCGCCCTTCTCACTCCGTACGAATACTTCCATTCCCGGTCTGGCCACTCCCTCATACACCCGCGCGACTGCCATGCGTCCGAGGAAATTGTCGTAGGCAAGATTGAATGGTTGAAGCCGAAGCGGTTTCGCCGAACGTTCTTCTGTGGAAGCGCTCGGGACATGTTTTGTAATCGTCTCGAGAAGAGGGGTGAGGTCCTTGGATTCTTCAGTAAGTTCCTTCTTGGCGATTCCCTGCCTTCCGATTGAATAGACTACTGGAAAATTAGACTGTTCCTCGCTCGCGCCAAGTTCAAAAAAAAGTTCCAACACTTGTTCATGAGTCCTTGCGGGGTCGGCGGCGGGCTTGTCTATTTTATTGATAACTACGATTGGCTTAAGACCGAGCTCAAGAGACTTTTTCAAAACAAAACGCGTTTGCGGCATGGGGCCCTCCTGCGCGTCAACGACAAGAAGAACGCAATCAATGGAACGAAGTACCCGCTCCACTTCGGAGCCGAAATCCGCGTGTCCGGGCGTATCCACGATGTTTATTTTTCCACCTTTATATGGAATAGATGTATTCTTGGCGTAAATCGTAATACCGCGCTCCTGTTCAAGCGCGTTGGAATCCATGGACGCTCCCTCTTTCCCGACGCCTGTCTGCTTCAAAAGCGCGTCGGTCAAAGTGGTTTTGCCGTGGTCTACATGTGCGATGATGGCTATGTTACGGATTTCCATATGAAAATTGGTACTTGCTTCGCACCATTGATAACAAAAAGGAGGCCTCTCGGCCGTAGGTGATTCCTATATAATACGATATATCCGAAGAAACCGCAATATCTATGTAGTTATATTGGTGAAAAAGGAAAGGGCTCCGAAGACGAATCTTCGGAGCCCGTGGAGAAATTGTGTGTCAGTTGGCTACTGACGGAGCGTGCAATGTCCGTTAAAAAATACGGACTTACAAACAGTACTCCGAAAGGCCTTTTTGTGCAAGTAGCACCTGTGGATAACTTTTTATGGAGTGAAGCGCCTAATCTTCCATTGCTCTGGAGGATTGAAAGCTCCAAGATTGCCTACTACTCCCAACCCTTAGCAAGGAGCGCCGCCTTTGCCGCCTGCTGTTCGGCTTCTTGTTTTGATTTTCCATCTCCCTCCGCGACGCGCTCCTTCCCGAGAAAAACCGCGACAGTGAACTTCTTGTCGTGGTCGGGTCCTGTTTCTTTTACCGTTTCATATGATGGAGTAACCCCGACGATTTCCTGCGCCTTTTCCTGAAAATGACTCTTTGCGTCAAGCCATGTTTTTTGGGAGATAATGTCATCAACCAGTTTAAGAACATGGCGCGATACGAACATCTTTGTAGATTCATACCCTCCATCCAGATAGAGCGCCCCGATGAATGCTTCTATGGCGTTCGCGAGGATTATTTGCCGAGCGCGTCCAGTGTCTTTGGCCTCTCCTCTGCTAAGAAGCATGTGCTCATTCATGCCGAGGCCCTCCGCCACCCCTGCGAGCGTAACAGCATTTACGAGCGCCGAGCGGTATGACGTAAGGTCACCTTCGTTTTTCTCCGGGAATTTCCCGTACAGATATTCGGTAACGATAAGCTCTAAAACCGCGTCGCCCAAAAATTCCAGACGCTCGTTATGCTCCATCCCACTCTTTCGGTTTTCGTTCAAGTAAGAGCGATGCGTAAAGGCGGAGCGTAGAAGGTTTTTATCGCTGAATGTAATGTTGATTTTTTTCTCAAAAGCTGAAAAATCCATAACTGACATGTAACATTTGACAATTGACATGTGACTTAAAAGTCAAAGGTCAATTGTCAAATGTCAATTGTTATTTTTTTAATAAAAGATTGATTGCTTTAGTCACAATCGGCAAAATGTCTTCATAAAAATTAAGCTCCAAGATATCCGCTAGTTTGAACCACTTCGCGTCGTCAAGCCCTCCCTTTCTTTCGAGTTTGAGTGGAACAAACTTTGACTCGCCCAGAAAATAATGCACTTGTTTCCGGAGCTTTCCTATTTCTGGGTCGGATGCGACATATTCATTACTACCCAAATCGGTTTTAATGTCAATATCAATCCCAATCTCCTCTTTTATCTTGCGTTTGGTGCCGGCTTCCACGCTTTCGTCGGCAACTTCTTTGTCACCGCCTATTGTCCCTTTTGATAATGTCCAGTGCCCGAAAATGTCGTGTACAAGCGCGAGATAGATATCGTTTCCGCTGCGCGCGTACACTACCGCGCCGCCCAATTTTTTGATGGGCATTTCTTCAAATGGAACATCTACTTTCTTTCTGCGCGGAGCCGCGTCCTTCCCGGGTTCACCGAGTTCTTTATAAATGGAGCCGAGAACCCCGTTTATGAATTTTCCGCTATTCTCCCCGCCGAAAGTCTTCCCAAGTTCTATGGCCTCATTTATGGCTACTTTTGCCGGTACCTCGGCTTTATCGGAAAAGAGGAGTTCAAAGAGGCCAAGCCGCAGCACATTTCGGTCGACTGCTCCGATTTTGTCGAGTGGCCAGTCGGGAGCGGCTTTTTCTATAACGCGGTCAATATCTTTCTTCTTTGAAAGAATGCTCTCGAGAAGATTGTGCAAGAAATCCGAGTCAGTGAGGCCTGGCGCGAATTCGTTGATGTTTCTTTTAAGGATGTCCGCGATGACGGAAGCTGGCAACTTTCGAAAATCCCACTCGTAGAGTGTTTGAAGTACTATTGACCTTGCAAGGTGCCGGTTAGCCATGAGAACGAGCGTTTAGCGTAAAGCGTTTAGCGTTTAGAAAGCCTTGCTTTTCTACTAAACGCTACACGCTAACCGCTAACCGCTATTTGTGCGTCTTCGCACGCTCCTTCTGCTTCTTCAGCTTCTTGTCGATTTTGGCCTGTACATTTATAACGGCGCGGCCGCGGTATTTTCCACAGTGTGGGCAGGCGGTGTGTGATAGGCGGGGTTTCTTGCACGATTCGCACACAGAAAAACGCGGCGCCACAAGTCTAAAGTGTGAACGGCGGTTATTTCTGTGAGACTTGGTTGACCGCATTCGTACTACCATGATGGAGAATCGTTAATCCTTAATCTTTAATCCTTAACAAGAACAGCATTACTATACAGATTCCATCGAAAAAGGCAATAACATTAGGACTTACGCATTTGGTGTCATTCCCTTGAAAAAGGGAATCCAGAGTATACAAATAAGCCCTGGATTCCCGCCTCCGCGGGAATGACCGAGGGGGAAAAGACTGAAATGTGTTCAAGCGCGTAAGTCCTAAACATATTGAAAAAATAAATAAAAAGTGTAATATACCTCATATAGAAGGAGATGATGAGTATGCGAATCGCAAAAAATGACAATGTTATCTATTTGCTCGTCGGTCCACGTGCTTCCGGGAAGAGCCACTACATCCAAAGACTCAGCGCCGAGCAGCCAGGAATCTCGGTGGTAAGTCGAGATGAGATTCTCATACGTCACTTTGGTTCAACAGATACTAGTCCTTACGATGGTAGCCACAGATTCGTACGGGATATTATGTATCGACTGCTCCGACGCAAATTGAGCACTCGCACAGGAATGAGGCTAGTACTTGAAACATGGACAGGCGACAGCATGGACCGATACAAAGTAATGTCGAGATTGCGAGAATATGGGGCAACTCGTATCGTCGCTCTGTATCTCGTAACCCCGGTCGAGTGTGTAAAGAAGTGGTTCTGGCTGAAACCGGGAATTGCCCGGATCGGAGAGATGAGTCATAGGCAGGGCCAGAACCTCACTTTCTATAGCGAAGACGCCCCAGCACATGACTACGCTCTTTATCACAAACTCGCCTTAGGAATCGATTCCGAGGGCTTTGACCAGGTCGTGAGAGTCAATCCAACTGGGCCACTTGTGATACTCGAGTAGAACCTGACAGGCCGGCACCGTATGGGCGGCCTGATTTGTAAATTCACCACGATATTCTACTGCAGAAAAGTGGTTTGTCTGGAATCCAAATTTTTTAGTAAACGACCCCGCGCACAAGCGCGTGGTGTTCTGGCGGGACTTCATAAAAGACCTGAAGAAATTAAATTTGGCTTGCTTGATATTTGGTATTTTTCGATATTAGGTATTTGAAATTCGAAATTTTTTTAGGAAGCTTTTCCTGTGTACTTTTGAAATCCCATATTTTCGGAGCGCCGCGTAGTGTTTTCTCGTGCCATAACCCTTATGCGAATCGAATCCGTACTCCTGATATCGTTTCGCAAGGCGAACCATGTAACGGTCGCGTGTTACTTTCGCCATAATGGACGCCGCGGCAATAAGCGGAACATTTTCATCTCCTCTGATGATCGTTTGCTGAAATAAAAACGCGCGCGGCGCCATAATTCCGCCGTCGAGAAGCACTTTGCATGCTCTCGGCTTTGCGTGAAGTTTCCGAAGAACTTTGGCTATTGCCTCACGCAAACAAAACGAAAGTCCTTTCTCATCTATTATTTTCTCGCTTACAAAAACCGTGCGCCATTCGCACTCTTTTCTTTTCGCGGCTTCACTCACAATACGAAACCACTCCGCCCGCTTCAGGGGCGAAAGCTGTTTTGAATCCTTGATGCCGCGAAGTTTTTTCCGAAATCCTGCGGCGTTCTTGCGCCGCACCAGGCACGCGCCAACGCAGAGCGGGCCGGCAAGAGAGCCGCGCCCTACTTCGTCTATACCGATAATATACTCAGGAGCCATAGGAATGGCAAAACACAGTACACAAAGACCCAGACAAAACACAAAGAGCCAAACTGCCACAAACATTTGTGTTTTGAGCAGTTTGTAGCTTTGTTTGGCTTTTTGTGCGGTTTGTGCTTTGTGTCTTTATTCTGCCGCTTGCAGAATCGTTTCTGTGCTAAAGAGTATACCGTGCTGGCCACGTGCTACCCTCTACCTTCTACTTTCTACCTTCTACTTTCTACTCTATACTTACTCCATGCCACAGTTCACTCCACTAAACGTACACAGCCATTATAGCTTGCTGAACGCTTTGCCGAAGATACCCGACCTTGTAAAGCATGCCAAAAAACTTGGATGCGCTTCGCTAGCCCTAACGGACAACGGCAATCTTTACGGCGCTCTTGAATTCTACAAAGAGTGCAAAAAGGAAGGTATAAAGCCAATAATCGGCATGCATGCCTATATGGCCATCCGCTCTCTTCCGGACAAACAGGCTGGAGTGGACAACAGGAGGCATCGCCTCATTATCCTCGCCAAAAATGAAACCGGCTACAGGAATCTTATCAAACTTTCAAGCCGCGCTCATATGGAGGGTTTTTACTACAAACCTCGGATAGACCGAAAGCTACTAGAGGAGTACGCGGAGGGACTTATCGCGATTGCGCCGGCATTCGACTCCGACATAAGGAGTCTAGTCTCGATACATGATGAAGAGACTGTGGTTGAGCGCGTTCGTTACTATAGAAATCTTTTCGGTGAGGATGGTTTCTATTTCGAAATCAGCAGACACCGCGAGATTGATGGACATGATGAAGTGATGAAAGAAATCATTGCGCTTGGAGAAAAACATGCGGTTCCGCTTTTAGCATCGCAAGAGGTCTATTATCTGCTTCCAGAAGAAAAAAAGGCGCGCGATACGCTTCTTCTCATAAATTCCCAAGCAGAACCAAAGGATTTTAAGACCGATGATTCTGATTTTTCTTTTCCCATTCCGGAAAAAATGGATGAATTGTTCAAGGACTTGCCACAGGCGATTGAAAACACGGAGCGTGTTGCGAATATGTGCGCTCTTCATCTTACGCTTGGCAAATGGGTATTCCCGGACTACAAAACTAAGGATGGGAAGAGCTATGATGATGAGCTTGAGAGCATGGTACTCGCCGGCATGGAACGAAGGAAAATGGCAAAAACGCCGCAGCTGCAAAGCAGGGTGAAATACGAGCTTGGGGTTATACGGAGCAAAGGATATGCTCCGTACTTTCTCGTTGTCGCCGACCTCCTCCGATTCGCGCACGAACAAGGCATTCTCACGACAATTCGCGGGTCGGTTGCCGGCTCAATGGTAACGTACCTTGCCGGCATTACGAATGTAGACCCCTTTTTATACAAACTGCCGTTTGAACGCTTCCTCAATCCTGAGCGCCCGTCCGCCCCCGATATTGATATGGATTTCGCGGATAACCGGCGCGACGAAATGATTGAGTACGCCAAGCGCAAGTACGGCGAGGATAAGGTGGCGCAAATCGGCACCTTCGGAACAATGATGGCAAGGGGCAGCGTTCGCGACATCGCGCGAGCAATGGGCTTTGAGTATTCCCTTGGCGACCGTATCGCCAAGCTCATTCCGTTCGGTTCGCAGGGTTTTCCGATGTCCATTGACCGTGCGATTGAACTTGTGCAAGAGCTCAAATCGCTTTATGAGAGCGACGAGAGCGTGGCGGCAATCATTAATATGGCGAAAAAGATTGAAGGCTGCGCTCGCCATATCAGCGTGCACGCGGCCGGCGTCGTTATATCTCCCACAGCGCTCACAGATTTTGTCCCTCTCCAACTCGACCCTAAGGGCGGCAAACTTATCACGCAGTATGATATGCACGCCGTCGAAGACGCTGGACTTCTTAAGTTTGATTTTCTTGGCATTAAGAATCTTTCAATTCTGGCGGACGCGGTAGAGCGCGTAAAGAGGATTGAAAGCAGGGATATTGACATTGAAAACGTGGCTCTCGACGACAGGAAGACGTTTGAAATGCTGACGCGTGGAGAAACTGGCGGACTATTTCAGCTAAACGGCGGCGGCATCACGCGCTACTTAAAGGAGCTTCGCCCGTCGTCTATTCACGACATCAATGCCATGATTTCTCTTTACCGCCCCGGTCCGATGGAAAATATTCCGCAATACATAGAGCGAAAGCATAATCCGATTCTTGTGCAATATTTTGACCCGCGTCTTCGAGAAATTCTCGCTCATTCCTATGGAGTCATTACATATCAGGATGACGTGCTTCTCATCGCCATTAAGCTTGGGGGATATTCTTGGCTGGAGGTGGACAAACTGCGCAAGGCCATGGGAAAAAAGATTCCAGTTGAAATGGAAGCGCAGAAGGAAAAGCTTATAGCCGGCTTTATTAAAGGAGGGCTAGCGAAGGAGAAAGCGGAGAAATTATGGAAGTTGATTGAGCCTTTCGCGGCATACGGCTTCAACAAAGCACACGCCGCAAGCTATGGAAAGGTCGCCTATCAAACTGCATATATGAAGGCGAACTTCCCCGCTATTTATATGTCCGCCGTCCTAACCGCCGAATCGGGCGACGTGGAAAAAATCGGAGAGATTATAAACGAGTGCAGGCGCATGAATATACCTGTACTGCCGCCGTCAATCAATGAGAGTTATTCGGGTTTTACGGTGGTGAAGGCGGAACAAAATCCGAAATCCGAAATCCGAAATCCGAAACAAATTCAAAATCCGGAAAATCCAAATGAGGAAGATACTAAACGCTCGACGCAGTCTACGACTATTTCACTAAACGCTGAACGCTCGGACTGTATCCGCTTCGGTCTTATGACGATAAAGAACTTCGGCGAAGGCATATCGCACGCGATTATCGCGGAGAGAAAAAGCAAAGGAGTCTTTAAGTCTCTTTCCGATTTCCTGGAACGTGTCAAAGACCGCAATTTGAATAAAAAATCTTTAGAAGCTCTTATCAAAGCGGGCGCGCTCGATGAATTGGGAGAGAGGGGCCAGATGCTTTCTAATATCGAATTGCTTCTTCTGCAAAACAAGCAAAGCGCGAGCATGCCTGCGAATCAGGATTCCCTATTCGGTCTTTTGGGAGAGAGCCAATCGGTATCAAGGCTTTCGCTTGAACCAGCGCCAGTAGCGACCATTGAAGAGCGTCTCCGATGGGAAAAAGAGCTTCTCGGTTTATATATCTCCGGACACCCGCTCGACAAATTCCGCGATGTTCTTGAAAAACGCGAGTTTACGATAAAGAGAATCAAAGAAGAATTCAAGGATGGCATGATCGCGGTTGTGGGCGGTATTATTGAGGAGCAAAAACCAATCATCACAAAAAAGAATGACATGATGGCCTTTCTTCGCGTGGCGGACTTATCGTCTGCGATTGAGGTCGTGGTGTTTCCGAAGGTGTATGAAGAGTCCAAAAAACTGCTCACTCTAGAACGCTGTGTCGCTATAAAGGGGCGCTATTCAACCAGAAATGGCGTCCCGAGTCTCATCGCGGAGAAAATAAAGGAACTCAAGTAAATGTTGCCTTGGTTTCCGAGAGGTCAGAAACCCTCTTTGAAACGTATCCCAGGAGTCCCAACTGAATCGCGGGCGTAAGCCCGACATCAAGAAACGGAATAATCGGCATCGCATCGGTGTAGGCCCAGCGGCCTGTCATAAGCGCCCATTTTTCGAGCAGAACGGCGAAAATTACCAGCGCGAGATACAGAATCCAGCGCTTTCGTCTCAATGCTTCGGAGCGTAGAAACGGATACGATAAAAACGAGATGACCGCCGCGTCAAACAGCGCGGCGCGTAGCAAAATTAAATTGGTTACTGCCTCCCCTTTGTACGAAGCATAGAGCACTGAATGAAGGTGTTCCCAAATGAGGTTGAGAACGAAAGCGCCAATAAAGATTAAGAGTAACCGGTTAAGCGTCTTCACTTTGCTATGATAGCATCATTCACGTCTTTGTGCGGCAAATACACACACCCTCTATAGGCTAATTCGCGCGAATTAGCCTATAAGGTGATGGTGCAATCTTTCTTTCCGCGGCCTTTTAATTGGCGCAACAATTACCGCGCCGTTTTTTGATAGTTCAGGATATCTTCACTGGAAACGTCTTGTAAATACAGCGAATACACACTGCTTGCTCTTTGCGGGTTTTGATATATTTAGCGCCACACGCACAGAAAAGAATCTCGGTGCGAGTCCTTTTTTCCACCCACTTTCCGACGGTGTTTTTGAAGGTTTTTCGGGATGGTGTCAATATGTTGCTTCGTTTGTGTTTTGTTTTCATATACTCGATGCGAATCTACAAATAGAAGAGCGAATGCCGCGAATGTGCCGAATTAAGATTCTTATTTTATTCTTGTAATTCGTTCGGAAATTCGTGTTATTAGTGTCGTGCTTTATTCTACAAAAGTCAGTGCTTTTCCTTTCTTGCTTCCGCGTCCCGTTCGTCCGATGCGATGCACATAGTCGTCATATGTCGCCGGCAGGTCATAATTGATGACGTGAGATACATCAATGATGTCGAGTCCTCGCGCGGCCACATCTGTCGCCACAAGCACTTGAATATGATTGTCCTTGAAGAGCGTAAGCGCTTGGCGCCGCTTCGAGAGATTTTTGTTCCCGTGAATTGATTCCGCTTTAAAACCTCGCTCGGTGAGAATTTTGGAGAGCTTTTCCACTCCATGTTTGGTCCTTCCGAAGACGAGCACTTTTTTGAATTCAGCGCCGGACAGAAGGTCGTGAAGCACATCAATCTTATTTCGTCCACGCGTCTTTACTATATCCTGGTCAACGCTTTTGGGCGTATCTCCTGTCTTCACTGAAATGCTGACGGGGTCCTTTAAGAATACTTTGATTAGCGATTCGATGTCGCGCGACATAGTTGCCGAAAAGAACAGCGTGTGTCTTTCTTTAGGCATAAGCGCCATCATAAATTTCATGTCATTTATGAAACCCATATCGAGCATGCGGTCAGCTTCGTCGAGCACTACTGTCCTAAACTCCGAAAGACGCAGGTACTTCTGCTCGATAAGGTCCTTGAGACGTCCCGGCGTGCCGATAACGAAGTTGTTCTGATAACGGAGCGCGCGTATCTGCGCTCCCATGCTCGCGCCGCCAACGCAAACTGCGGAAAAAATCCTCATACCGCGGGTGAATGCTTTAAGCTCTTCATCTATCTGAATCGCAAGTTCGCGGGTCGGTACGACGATAAGAACATTCTCCCTTTGATTTAGGAGAACTTTGTTGATGAGCGGAATAAGAAATGCCGCGGTCTTTCCCGTACCGGTATTCGCTATACCGACGATATCTCTGCCGTGAAGTACGTGCGGAATCGCCCTGTCCTGAATAGGAGTCGGTATTTTATAACCTTTGCCGGTGATGTTTTGTTTGAGTCTAGTTTCTATCTTGAAATCTGCAAACTCATGTTCAGGAGAAAAATGCTCGGCCTGCTCGGTGATGACGGCCCTATTGACGAATTTCGAGACATCGTTGAACTGCCCGACGGCTTTCCCTCGAGAATTTCCTCGGAATCCGCCACTTTGCGGACGACGATGCTGAAAGCGGCCTCCGCTTTGATGCGTGGCCTTCCCAAAATGTTTGCCCGCAAAAGCAGGCCGATTGTTATGGCGTGGATACATGTCTTCACCAACCTTCTAGCCGTTACAGTAAAAGTGTGGCCAGTTCTCGAAGGTTAAAAAGACTCTCGCCTTTGTCGTTTAAAGGAGAAATTGCTCTCAAAAACGAAACCCTGAGATTCAGTTATGGACGCAGTATATACTGGAATATGATTCTTGTCAATATAGTGATGCGTATGCGTCTAATTCTTCTTTAAAACATCCTTCTCCTTGACGAGGTCTCTCTTAATTCGCGTCCATGACGAAGAAAGAGCTTTGGTGAAGGCTTTCACTTCCCTATTTTCAAGTTTGCGAAGTCTCTCATATTTGCTTGATACCGCTGCGACGATGTTCTTGAAATCCTTTCCGTTCGGCATAGCATTCTTAATCTTCCTCACCTCCGTCATGATTTCATCCTCCGCTTTCTCCATCCACGCTTTCGCGATGGCTCGGTTCCTATACGCGCTCTTACTGTAGTAGAAGTAATATGCCCCGGCAACCGCGGCGGCAAGTCCGGCCACGACTTCCAATTTTGTTTTTGCTTTCATATAAGTAAGAATTAATGCCGAAAACAGATTATCCATCCGTCTTTGCCCTTCCTTTCTTGTGGGTGAACCAGCGAGCATATTTTCGGAGAAACATGAATAAACTTCTCCATGCAAATCCATTACTTTTAAGATTACTGCGGAGAAGCGAGATATCTTCGGATAGTGCTTTTGTCCCCTCTTCTACTCTATCCGTTACATCGTGGACATTCCGCAATATCTTGATGACATAATAGAGCGCGATGATAATTCCGCCAGTTACGAGCAGGACAGCAACAGTGGTTATAAAAAAGAAGATGTCGGCCTTTATGAATTCCTGCATGACCACATAGTATACTTTTTTCTTCGCTTCGTCTATTCTTTCCCACTATCTATGCAAAAGAAATATATTCAGCCTATTCTCGGTCCTATGCTCCAAAAAATCGCGCCTAGAATGGGAGCGAGCGTGGTGATTGAACCGCGCTGGAAGATTGTCGGGCAGATTAATTTCAAAAATGGGCGAAGACGGTATTTCCGTTACTCGAGTCTTGACCTTAATCCTCTCGGCGCTTCTGAAATTGCCAAAGACAAAGACTACGCGAATTTCTTTATGAAGCGCATTGGGTACCCAACAGTACGAGGAGAAACTTTCTTTTCGGAAGAATGGGCAAAGGCTATTGGCTCAAAAAGAATGATTGCTGCGGCCTTTCGATTCGCGAAAAAGATTGGATTTCCGGTCATCGTGAAGCCAAACAGCGGAAGCCAAGGAAGCAATGTTTCGCTGGTGTATTCAAGGAAAGAATTTTACCGCGCGCTGCGGACTGTCTTTAAGCACGACAGAGTCGGGCTTGTCCAGCAAAGAATATCTGGAAAGGATTTTAGAATTGTTGTTCTTGATAACGAAATTATCTCCGCCTATGAACGCCTGCCGCTTAGCGTTACCGGTGACGGCCGCTCGACCATTTTTTCTTTGCTTCAAAAAAGACAGAGGTCTTTCATCGTTTCCAGTCGAGATACACAGCTAAAGCTTGATGACCGGCGTATTCGCCCAAAGTTAAGGAAACAGGGACTTTCGATGCGTTCCGTGCCGAAAAGGGGACAGCGGATATTTCTGCTGGATAACGCCAACCTTTCCACCGGAGGAGACGCGGCGGAAGTAAAACGGATGCACCCTGAATTCAAAAAGCTCGCGATTAAACTTACCAAGGACATGGGACTTCGCCTATGCGGTGTTGACCTTATGGTCGAGGGAAATCTCGCGGAAAAACCCGGCAAGTTTTGGATATTGGAAATCAATGCCGCTCCCGGGCTCGACCACTACGCCCGAAGTGGGAAAGCGCAGAAGAAAATAGTGGAAGATATGTATCTGAAGGTCTTGAAGAGCTTGGAAAATAACTGAAAACTGACTGGAACTTGAACCTAAAAGGGTGTGCGTGAGCCGCTTTGTATTCTCGAATCTAAAAGTCTATGCGGCGCAATACAGCCAAAGACTCAATCTGCCTTAACAAGTCTGCAGGCCTCATCTATTCGCCAATTCGTGGGAAATTGGCGAAAAGATATTTCAACACATCCCATATATCCCACGAAAGAATCTTGGTGCGCATATCATACTACTTTTCTCTTGAGGCGTTGGTATGCGATTTTAGAAATTAGATGAATTACCTGCCCGCCGAAGTCGCTCCCGCCTGCGTCAAAGCTTCGGCCTGCGGGTCGACGCTGGCTGGGATTAGAAATTAGATATTAGAAATTAGAAATTCCTTTGCATTCCTATGCAAAGGTCAGTACGTTTCCACCCGATGCTCCTTGATGAACGAAAGAGACGCGTCAAAGATGCCTAAGAATGCTTTGAACGGAACCTCAACCAAAAAGTCCAAAAACAGCACGAAGATGTTGATTGACGCGAATCGAACGCTGAACCAGCGTCCGGTGTGCACAATCGGAAACGCGAAAAGATTCCATATAAGTCCTAGGGTGTTAGGCTTGATTCTGTCTGGTTCCCATCTGCGTGCGCTTCTTCTTATGCGGAGACCGAAATAGCTGACAAGAGTCAGGAATACGAAGAAAAGGAGGATGCTTACGATATTGAACTCAAGCGCTATGAGCGCCCACAGAATTGCTCCGAACGAGGCCGCGAAAAGCAGTATGTAAAAACAGGCGACAAAGAAAAATGTCGTCGAGCTCCCGGGAGGGCGCACGAATATCCGCTTCATTTCCTTTCCCTGCACGATTGCAAACACTCCGTCTGTAACGCGCTTAACTCCCTTCTTTTCCGTTCCGACGAAAGTTACCATGAGAAATAGCAGAATTGGATGGAATAGCGCGTTGGTGCCGAGAGCAAAGTAATTAGTCGAGCCTAGAACGAACTGCTCATATGGCCACTCGAGCAGAAGGCCGAGGGTGATTTTTGTGAGAAGCAGATATATTACAGCGCGCTCTCCGCTCTTACGAAGCGTCTTCCTCTGCTGGCTTTGTTTTTTTTCGATGCTGCTCCTTACGAGTTCCGCCAATTTTTCTTCATCATTAAATACAAGCTCCGCGCCTTTTCCGTAAGAGCGGAAGATTTCGAGAAGCACCGCATGGTAAAGCGCGTGATTCTTAAGCCGTGTCGAAACTGTCCATACAAGCGGGTGAGTGGCAATTTTGTCAGCCGTCTTGATTGTTTGGAAGACTTGTTTGACTATTCCTAAAAGGACGTCTTCGTTTTTGTCATTTAGAGCGACTTCCGGCATTCCGCGAATCAAAAGCGCGTATAGTAGACTAGCTTGGTCTTCGGAAAGGAAACTCCGGCGGCAAGCCGCGTATGTTATGAGAGATTGGTCCTTTATTCCTGAATCCTGATACACCACAAAAGGTTCCGCCGTCCTAAAGAAGGAGTCGGCGACAAGTTCTGTAATCGGGTCAGGATACAAGAAGTGTTCAATTTCAATTGCTGCGAAATCAAGAGAGAGGGATGTTGAGAGGCCTTCTCTTCCAAAAAAGGTCCACTTGCGAATTATCTGAAGCAGAGTGGCCGCCTTGGATTCCGGGACCTTATTATTGGGAAGGTATCCGCTGCTGACAAGGTCGCGGAGCAATGCAATCCCTATGTTTGGCGATGTTCGCTCAAGATAGAGTTGGCGGTTTATAATTCGCTTAATAGCGCTTCTCCTTATGACGTGGTATTCCTTGTAGTCGACAAGAGAGCGCACTTTCTCATACATGGCGCCAAAGCGGCCTGTAAGGTGTTCAACGGCGATATATGGACCCTGCTCCTCCACCACCTCGGTGGCAGGGCAAAGCTCACAGAGTTTTTTCATCTCTTCGCTTACCATTGTAGAGTTGTTACCCTATTGCTATTTTTTCTCACCAAGTTGAAATCTTTATGAAAGGTGCGCGGAAACGAGTTTCGTCATTTCAAACATGTTGACCACTGCCTTGCCGCCAAAAACCTTCTTTAAAGCTTCGTCTGCAACAATATTGCGCTTATTCTTTGGGTCCTGAAGATTCTTCCCTTTAATATACACCCACAGTTTCTTCACCACTTCTGAGCGTGGCATCGGGCCGGCTCCAACAACTGCCGCTAGCGCGGGACTCACCGTCAAGGGCTTCATAAACGCAGAGTTTTCTTTTGCCATATTTCTTGTCGATTACTATTTATTAATAACGCTTTTAGTCTACCACAAGAACCTAAAAATGGCTTGTCTAGCTGTAGCCGACGTTCTCCACAGATATGAAGCGCCACCCGTCAGAACGAGTGGCATAATCAAGTTTCTATGATTCCACAAAGTCCATAATGCACTCCGCTGGAAGTGCATAAACGCTTCGAAAACCGCGGTCCGTCGGGTCATGTCGTGGGTGAATCTTCTCGCCGATGGTGAGTCCGACGAACTCTCCGCCGGCATTCCAAACGGCCCCACCGATAAACCCGCGCGGCTCATTTGGGCTGATTCTCCATCGGTCTTCAAACCTCCCGCCAAGAACTGTTACATAAAGCGTGCCAGCTACATGTACCTGCGGTACGCCGGTGGAAACATTTGGCACGAGAAGCGGGTCGCCAATGCTTCTAACCTCCCCTATGTGAGGTTCCGGAGAGGAAGCCAGGGGTTCGTGACGCGAGGTTTTAAGTCCACGCGAGGACGGCAGAAGCTCCGCGAGATTCCGGTCCGTGTCCCGACGCGTCACAAAGGCGGACATTTTCTTTCCCCTGCGGAACCGAACGGATACCTGTCCGTAGTTTCCGACGAGAAAGAGCGATGTCACCACTTTGTCCCCGACAATAGCTCCCGCTCCGACCATGACAGGCGTGGTGACAATGACCGTGCGGTCAAGAACTCTCTCAAGAGCTAGAGCGTCGCTTGGATGACCGCACGCGTCCTTGCAGACAGTCGTGTTGGTTCTTGTAAACAGAAAGGCTTTCTTCACAGTATTCCTCTTCTTTTGTTTTTTGACTCCAAAAAGAATACTACTCGCGCCATTCGAAAAATCAAGTCGCGGAAGTAAGTGGCTGGCGGTGTTTTTGATTTTACAATTCTAGGTACCTATCTATTCGGTCGTCCTCCACCGTCAGTACTTCTGGAGAAATATGCAACAAGACCGTCATACATTGCTTGCGCTTCTTTCTGCACCCGAGTGTTGATTACTCCATTCTGGTAATCAATGAAATCGCACGCTCCATCTGTGTCGGTGACGAAATATGATTCCGTCAAAATTCCGGGGAGAGAACCGTACACGGTCATTCCATATCCGTCACTCTTAATTCCCTTGTCCGGAAGCCATAGTGCGTTCACGATGGACGGATGGATGTAACCGGCAAAGACTTTATCGTTCTTTTGGGTAACAAAACTTTGGCTATAATCTGCCGAGGTGTTCGACGACCCATTGTGATGAATTGAGATGAGGACATCCGCTCCCGCGCTTTCGGCATCAGCGACTCGGTCGTTTCGCGAAGAAAGCTGCGCCACCTCGTACCCCAATCCTTCGGCGGCATCGATTTTCTCTTTTAGCAATCCGCGAACGGCAAGATTCACGTCGGCCTCTACAACCGGAATGCCGCCGCAATACCCTACTGCCCCCGTTTCCACATTCCCGTGTCCCGCGTCAATCGCAATTACTTTACCCGAAAGAGGCGAAGCTGCCCCGATGTTGAAGAGCGGAAGAATGAGGATGGTTACCGCAAAAAGCGGCATTAGAAATATTTTTCTGCTCATAATTTCGAAGTTATGATTAGTAGATAACCTTGTATATGCGTCTAACATTGTATCACCTATAAAACAACATCGCCCACTCGGATAACATTTTCAACGTCTCCTTGGATTTGGATAATTCTCCTTCAGGCCCCCACAAGACTTTCCCGACGCTTTTTAGTTTAGCGTTTCGACACCACTTGAAACTAGGCGGCCATTATTCTTTTCATCAAATCGTTCATGTATTCATCTTTGAACTTTCGATATGACGCGTAATCATTCGAATATTTTGAATATAGCTCATTTTTGATATTTGAATATGCCTTTGTTTCTTCTGGATGAGATCGCAGATAATTTCTCAAACTGATCATCTCGTTGTTGTGCGGATGTCCAATTGGAAAGAAGTGAATATTTGCGTACAAGACATTATCTTTTATCAATCGAAAGAGTCTTGAGTCTTCAGTTACAAATGGACCGGAATATTCAAACTCAGCTTGCTCCATATCGCGAATATGCCTCTCAGCCGTTTTAAGGTCCTTTACTATTACCAACACGTCAATACATGGCTTGCCAGACATACCAGGAACAGCAGTGCTTCCAATATGTTCTATTTGTACATCCCCAAATATATTCTTTATTTTTGACGCGTATTCCTCAAATTGTTCCGGCCAATCTGAATCATAAGGGATGACGTTATATTTTCTATCTTTATATGAATGTTTGTCATCGTTCATAATTTTGCATTCCTCGGAGTCCGAACTTATCTCAAACCTACACATTCGCCGTGCTCGGTACCATTTCACTCTCATTTTGTCCCTCGTCGAATACTCCTCGGGACGCTGAATTCTTATAATCGCTCCGTCTATAGGTGTCGACATTAACCCTGTCGACACGCTCGTTAAAAATTCGCGACTGCGGGGGATGGAATCGAACCATCATACCGAGATCCAAAGTCTCGTGTCCTACCGTTAGACGACCCCGCAATATTTCATTTTCTGTGCCATTCCTACATCGTATGTTTCGTTTGGATTTAAACCGCCGACTCAATGATTCGTCGGGACTGCGGTTTGCATTCAATCGCTTCGCTCTTGAGCAAACCGGGAGCCTACCGTTAGACGACCCCGCAATGATTTAATTGACGCTACAAATGTACAACAAAAAACACGCGTACACAATATTTCTCACATGATAACATCTTATCCTCTATAGGCTGATTCGTACGAATTAGCCTATAAGAAAGAACTGCCAACAGTGAATGTGGGCGAAATAGGAAACGTTGAAAATCTAAAGAAGCGCGATGACATGCTCACTCGTCGCCTGCTTTTTAGGCGATATCCAATAGTACACTTTCGTTGAACGTTGTTGCCTTTCCAGGATATCCGCGGAAGAGAGTATCAGTAAGTGACGGGAAGTGGACCGAAATGAGAGTTTAATCGCTTCTGCGAGTTCGGTCACCGTTGCCTCCTTATTCTTTTTTAGAAATTGCAAAATTGAGAGTCGCCTTTTGTTCCCTAGTGCCCTCAAGATACGCTCCAATTCTTTCATACGCGTTTGATATTCGTTTGATAATTTTAAACTCCTCCTGGTATATGGGCTAATTCGTACGAATTAGCTTATATACATGCTAGCATAAATCGCAACGCAGTTATCCACTTTCTTCATTTTTAGAGGATGAAGGTTCAAGAGATTTGCGTCCTCAATTGGATCACTCCTACACTGATTATTGACAGAAAACAGGATATACGCAAAGATGGTGTCGGTTCAACGCGAACACGCCAGGGTGTCCTCACCAGCTGTGCCGGGACTCCTCCCCCCGTGGCACGGATAAGGCTGGATCAACCCCGCGTCTAGTGTCGAACCCGCCAGCAGGCTCCTCCTGTTGGCGATTTTTTATCTATTTTTCTCCTCCACAAAGCTTGATGACCGCGAGTTCGAGCGGAAGCTCCGGCAGAGCGGCGTATCCGATAAGGTCGTAGACATTCAAGAATTCCAAAAGCGCCGTTGAATTGATTCGCGAATCTTTCGCGGAAGCCGTCTTTTTAAGAAACTCGAAGTCCTCGACCGATACTTCTTCTTTTATTGCTTTCTCCATTTCTGGAGCGTTTCGAAGAAGCAGTACGAAACGAAGTTTTGCGAGTAGCAATTTAGCGAATATTTTAATATCAACATTCTGCTCAACCGCCTTTTGAAGCGCGAAAAGTCCGATTGCGGCATCTTTTTTCTCAAGCGATTCAATGATGGAATTGACGAGTGTTCCTTTCGGCGCTCCTGTTATCTTTTCGACTTCCAAGAGTGCGATATTCGCGTCTTTAGATATTCCTATCGCCTTCTGTAATATTCCCTGCGCGTCACGGTATGAGCCGTCAGCGAGTAGCGCCACAAGTTCAGCCGCCGGCGACTCAATTGCGAATCCTTCCTTCTTGGAAATCCTTTCGGCAGTTTCTTTCAGAATCTTTTGCGTCGGGCGCTTGAATGTAAATGTCTGACAGCGAGAGATAATTGTTTCCGGCACTTTTTCAAGTTCCGTCGTGGCCAAAATAAACACCGCGTGAGCCGGCGGTTCTTCAAGCGTTTTTAGGAGCGCGTTCCATGCCTCCTTTGTGAGCATATGCGCCTCATCAATTATGTATACTTTATACTTAGAATCGAACGGCGCGGCGGTTACTCCATCGCGAAGAAGCCGAATTTCATCAATGCCTCGGTTGGATGCCGCGTCTATTTCATAGAGGTCTGCTTCGCTCGTGCCAAGCTCCTTCGCCAGAATGCGGGCAACGGAAGTCTTCCCTGTTCCTCGAGAACCGGAGAAGAGATACGCGTGAGAAACTCGCCCGAGTTTGATCGCGCCTTGCAGCGCTTCTACTACGGCATCCTGACCGAGCACGTCCTTAAAACTTCGCGGACGATATTTGCGATAAAGGACTTCTGGCATATGGAACAGTATACCTCCACACCAACTTTGCTTCAAAGTTGGTGTGGAGGTATACCGAATCAGCCAGCAAAAGACGAGAAAAAACACGCCATCGGTGGAACCGTGGCGTGGTGCGAAAACCGTGTCCGAACGGGGAGCTAGGACACTAATCTCGCGAACGCTTCGCGAAACGTAGAGAACAACCCTCTGTCCGACGAGCAACTGTTGCCCAAACAGACTGGAACCTGCTGAGGCTCCCTTGGACTTGGCGCAAACTTTTCCGCGATTTCGGGGTTGTCTTGAAGGAACCGTTGCAGACAGTCTCGGCAGCAGAAGGTGTAGGTGTCGTCAAGCCAGACGGCTTCCAACGATGGAAACGCTTGCTGGTTTGGGAAGTGAGGACAGAGGGGGTTGCTACATTCTGTAAATGAAGGCATGGCTAGAGTGGTTGAGGGTTTTCAGAGGGCAAATTAAGTGAGTACGATGTGCTTTGCTAATGCTACGCCAATTCAAAGAAACTTCAAGTATTCCTCACATTTGTTTTGGATAACAAAGCCAGCAATTGTCCATTGACAATGTCGTCTCTTGCATGATATATTGCTTTCGGTTTCAGGATGAGAGAGAAAGAAAATTCGTCTGGTCGGACATGATGTCTGAACTGCCGAGAAACAGAAAGAGAGGTTGAGATGAGAATAAGAAATTTGATAGTTCTTTGTTTTGCAGTTGTGCTTTTCGCCGGATGCGCCACCGGAAAAGACGAGAAGGCGGAAGGGGTGGTGACGGTCGGGAAACCTTACGCTGTCAGGAAGTTGGTTCTCCCGGAGCAAAAGACGGAACCGTTTCCGTTCTCAGTCAGGAAAAAGGAGGATTGGGAGTGCTTTACCGAGAAGGACCTAGCGCCGGTCGAGGCGGTCAAGGATTACCTCGAAGCCATTGCATCCTCCGGTCGCCTCCCCCTCCGAGTCAAGGAAGGATTTCTGGTGAAAGAAAGGAAGCGTTGGCACCTTGTAGATGGGACCCTTGAAGAATTCTATGGACCGCGCTGCTTTGGTTTCTACAGGTACTACATCGTTGACAGGGGAACGGTAAGGTAAGACTTACCGACCTACCAAGAAGACCTGGCGAAAACGCTGGGTCTTTTATTTTTAAATCATTCCTGACATCGCGGCGCATTCCGACCAGTATGATTTGGCGGTGCCGCTTTTTTTGATGGCTTTTAGGATGTAGCCACAGCTTACAACATTAAACTGATTTTCGTTGCCCCGATAACCCCCCATCATCAGGCTGTTTGCCGAAGGCTTAGAGAGTTCGGCTAGAGAACAGGGTACAGAATCTATTCGTCCATAAATTCTAGAAAGGTAAGAATACTGAGTTGATGGTTTAGTACTGCAATTACTGCCGGAATCGACTGCCCTTAGCAAATAACTTATAAGACTGGCTGGAAATCTAGAACGAGCGTTAGGATAAAGGTATTCATCCATCAATCCGGCAAAGGCGTGACCCGCTTCGTGTACAGCAATGGGACCTATATCCACAGCATATTCCTCTTCGTCAAGAAATTCTCCGTCCATAATAACAACACTGTTTTTTAAACCAGATGCTCTAGGACTACTACCATCACCACTATCAAAGAGAACATATAAACTACCTTTTGAGCCACAAGAGCTGGCGTTCCTCACCATGTTCGCATCATACTTAAGTTGAGAGATTGATAAACTTTTAGACAAACTGACCCCTGGGAGGGCTTGCAATTTCAGATCAATGTAGTGGGAGAATTCACTTTGGTATTTCTTGAACGGCTCTATAACATTAAAGCCGTTGTAAATAGCTTGGTTTGCCAATGCAATGTAACCTGGCAAGCTTGTACCCGGGTCATAACTCCTCATATACACCACCTTGTGCCTCCCACTCCCATAGGTCTGCGCGCAGTTGGTCATAGGGAGGGGCTGGTATTTGGGCGTGTCTTTGTTGGGGCCGATGTCGGAGCCGAGGAATTTAAGCTGCACGGGTCGGCCGGCGGCGACGCTCGCGATGTAGGGTTCCACATTTGACGTTAAAGAGTTGATTCCGGGGATAGAACCGCGATACACAAGGTCAGAAACCCTGACCAGACTATCAGACGCGGTAATACTTCCATTGTTGGCAAGAAGTTGAAGTCCGAGAGAAATCTCGCTACCTGATGAGTCCTTTGTTGTGTAGTACACTTTCATCGGCGTAAAATCGGGAGAACCATGCTTCACCATATAGCATTTCTTTGCTTTGAAAGTGACGGTAACTTGAAGACCGCCGAGCAAAGGATTGAATTTCTTGGAATCGGGAGTGAATTTTTTATCGGTTTGCGTTTTCACCACATAATCCGGACTGTATTCAACTTTAACGCTCGCGATGTCTTTTGAGCCGAAACTTTGGCTCCATGGGTTATTGTCGTCGCAGTCTAATCCATAACCACAACCATAGCTGGTGTTAGGAGGTGGAGAGGAGAGGTCGCAAGATGCGTTAAGGCCATCTTTGTCAGCGTCGGGACAAAAGTCGCAGGAGCGGTCAGGGTATGAGCCCGGGCCGAGGTGGGTTGCCGACGCTGGATTGGGCAGAATAATAAGCAGGAAAACCGCGAGGAAAACGAAAACTATTTGTAAGATTTTTAGATTTGCTTTTTTCATCATCATTTTCAATTTTGATTTTTTCATTTTACATTTCTCTAACTTCCAACCCCGCACACCAACTTGCTCTCATCAAGATAAATGGAAGAGAGGGGCGAAGTGGAGGTGCCTTGATAGAGGTTGAGGTAGCGGACATTGCGGTTTAAGGGCAGAAAGAGGTCAATCGTGGAAGATGGCAGTTCTATGAGTTCGCCTTGAGGGGGATTACTGAAGGTTTCGGCGATGATGAAGCGGCCGCTCCAGAGTTCGTATTTGCCAAGAGAAACCTTGGAGCTGTTCAGAGTTTCTGCTCTGAAAGGCGAGGGCTCTTCTGCGTAGAATTGATTAACCAAAGGTGAAGCGTCTTCGGAGGTGACGGCGGTTGATTGGAAGGTAAAAGAAGAAGAGTCGCCGTTCTTGGACTCGGTCAAGGTTACTCCCACATAGCAGGAGCCGATACACGCTCCCGAGGAACAGCCCTTGGGACATTGGACGTATTCATACTTGCGGTAGCCGGAAGAGCAGTAGTTTTCGTAAAGGTAAGTAGAAGTGTAGCAGGAATCGTTGTATGAGGAACCGCCACTCTTAACAGTGCCGTAGGTGAAGTGGTTTCGGCCGTTGTCGGAGTCGGTGCAACCCGAAGAGACCTGGGCGAGTTGAAAACCCATTGGAACGCCAAGCTCTGAAAATACAATGGACAGCACATACGCCAAAAACACCACAAGAACGATGGCCCTTATGATGTCAAATGGAGTTTTTAACATACGGCGGAGTTTATTCAAGACTTGATTATTGTATCACAGCGCCAAAATCCTAAAAAACCGAAAACCTGCGGTGAGGGTTCTCTCCAAGGACTATCCTATGTGAATACACATAGGATAGTCCTTGTGGGCTGATGCGGCTTCGGCAGGCAAGGATTACGATAGGTTTTGAAATCAGTTCTAAGCGGTATTATGGTCGGGATACCTTGTCCCCCGCTTAATAAAGTGTTGCTCGACATCCTGTAAGCCAAACGAATTTTTGAAATAGGCGATGACTTTTTTTGTATCCATGCCGTTCTTGCAACTGTAGACATCAGCGCTTATGAATCCGCGCTCGGGAAAGGTATGGATACTGATATGGCTTTCCGCAATGAGAATAACACCACTCCATCCGCCAGGGTCTTTCTTTTCATTTGGCTCGGCCCACGATATGAGAGGTTTTGCCAAGATGCGCATTCCAAGGAGCGTAGGCAGTTTATCAAGACAATTCAAAATAAGCGCCTTGCTGTTGAGCTTCTTCTTTTCGCCGCCGTACCCGTCAATGGTCAAATGTTCGCCAAAATGCATTGTGGTCTAATTGTAACTCAAAAGTTCTGTTTGCTCAATAATAGGAGTGGGAAACAACTCCATTAAGTTTAAGTGCCGACTTTCTCCACACAAAAGCGCGTTCGCTCCACTACTAGAACGAACGCGTCTGACTTCCCTTCCTTCAATCCCTGATGACGAGCTCGGGGAACTTCTGCTCCAAGACTCGCGTGACTGTCTCTGGGACGCTCGTAACAGCATAGACTACCTGTCGCCCGCCTTCTCCACGAACATCAACCGAGAGGCCAGTGTCCGTACGCCTGACTTTGATGCTTCGCTGTCCATGCGAGTGTTGTGAGCCGGCGGTGTTCACCTTATCTACGTCGCCGTTATTGAGTAGCGCTTTAAGAACAGGCATCGCAACCTTAATTACTCGGAAGTGTCTGTTCAAGGCGCTCCCGTTGCGATGAAACAACTTATGGTCTTTCGCCACATTTATCACCTCCAATCCAGTGACGATTTTTCTGTTCACTTCTCCTACGTACGCTATCACGGCAGTTTGAATTTGAAAAGTCAACGTCAAGCTAGTTTAATCAATTCCGTTATATCGCGGATGAAGCTACAAAATCTCGCTGAAATAGATTCCCATCTTCCGATTGAAGTCGTCCATTCCGATAAACTGCTCGGCGATGAAGTCGACGTTTCTTGCAGCCGTAATATTTTCCCGCTCGTCGTCCCAAACAAGCACTTCTTCGGGCTTGTTTTTCAATGTGCGCTTCACCTGTTTCCAAAAACCGACATTTTCTTTGCGAAATCCGATATATGCTGACGAAAAAACCGCGTCAAAATGTGCGCCGAGACCAAACTCATTCTTGAGATAGTCGGTTCTGTACTTTTCATTATCCGTCAAAAGAAAAACAGAAATTCCATGCGCTCGCAGCTTTGCGATAATCTGAAGCATCTTCTCATTGTGCAGGCCTTCCTTGCTGAACCAATAGTGAAGGAGTTCCTTAAGTGTTCCCTTCCAACCCCAATTCTTATAGCAGTGCGCGAGTTCTTCTTTAAGGTCAGCCTTCCCAACCACACACTTCTGAAACACGCCCTCAAAAAACGGAGCGGTCGTCTCAGTCGTAATGCCGTAATCAGCTTGCAAGCGGTCGCTGAACCGCTTGTCGCGATTTATAACCACCCCGTCTCCATCAATGATAATTGCTTGCATCATGTTTCTTGTCGCTCCCTGTCTTGTCCCTGGCAGGAATCACGATTACCATGCGCGGGTGCTTTTACATCTCGCAGACTCGATAAGGAAAAGCCTTTCGATTCCTGCACGGAGCAAAGCAGTTTGCTCCTCAGGGACATATTCGTTTCACTCATTGTCCCTGGCAGGAATCGAACCTGCATCACTTCCTTCGGAGGGAAGTATTCTATCCATTAGACTACAGGGACATTTGACCGCTGACCCTACGCCAAGGTTCGCTATGGACGATACTGGGATCGAACCAGTGACCTTGCGAACTTGCCCCATTACAAATTCCACTATGCACTCTGGAGGGATCGAACCTCCGACCTTGCGAATGTGAATCGCACGCTCTAACCAACTGAGCTAAGAGTGCGCCAGATTTGTAACGTGGTGGAAATCGCACGCTCTAACCAACTGCCTGCCCAGTACTACACTGGGGAGCTATGCGCCCTTGAGAGCGTTTCTTTCTACTCTCTACCTTCTCGTACTACCGGCTATTTCAACCCCTTACAATTGCTTGCGGGAGTATACCCTGCTTTTCTGGCCTCTTCAACAGAGTTGAACCAGATTTTATTCGCCTCGGAAATGCGCTGCGCTCCGGAGCACCATGGAAAATGATATTTGGCGCCGCCCTTTGATGCAACAAGTTGTCCTCCAGGAGCGACAGGTTTCTCTGATTCCTTTGCTGCAGAAGTTGGAGATGGCGACACCGCCACTGCCGCGGCATTTTCCGCAAATGTATTTTCAAGTTGAATCGGCGATTTTGACTCCTGCAATTTAGAAAGCCTACCTAATCCGAAGGAGCCAAAACCAACCAGCAGAATGAGCAAAATGGTGAAGATTTCTCTTGTGTCCAGACGTCTTACCAATGTATTGATTTCTTCACGCACTTCGTGTATATTCATCAGGTTATTATAACTAAATTTGGGCGAATACCCCAGTTAAATACGGCGCGAGGCGCCTGGCGCCAAAGGCGCATTTAACGGGGTGGCGATTTTCTAAAACTCGCTTTGCTCATTAAGAAAATCAGCCATGGCACATAAAAAAGCCGGCGGGACAGCAAAGAATTTAACAGGGTCGCAGCCTCATTATCTGGGAGTTAAATTGTATGCGGGAGAAAAGGCTAATACTGGCAATATTATAGTCAGGCAACGAGGCACCAAATTCCTCGCTGGAAAGAATGTCTCGGTGGCAAAGGACCACACTCTTTTCGCGGATAAAGACGGTATTGTCTCCTTCAAGAACAGGCGCAAAATAAAATACGACGGGCGCATCGTGACGCGAAAGGAGGTGAGCGTCATATAAACCAAACAATTCGTTTGTGCGGCCTTCAAAATCTACGCGGCGGTTACAACTAAAGTAAAACCGCCAGTTTTGTCTTGGACCCTAACTCCAATTTTGTGTTCACCTACCTCCTTTATAGGCTTGTCCAATTGCAGAAATTCAGGAAGCATATCAATTCTCGTTTGCTTCTTAAGCTCGGCCACAATCGCTTCTTTGTGTATGCTTGCGAAGAGGTGCCCCTTGTCGCTGGCTTTACAGCTAAGTTCGATTTTCACTCCTTCAACTCCCGAGAGGTTCTTGAAAAGGAGATTTTCCTGTACTTCGCGCTCTTTCGCTTGTTCAGATTTCATTCTCTCGGCGTGCGCGATGATAGCTGGCGTGCCTGGAGTCGCAAGCTTTTTGGGGATAAGAAAATTTAGCGCGTATCCATCGGATACATTTTTGACGTCATTTTTTCTGCCGACACCGGCGATATCCTTTAGAAGTACGATCTTCATGGTCATTAGTTATGTATTAGAATTACGTGCGATGAGCGTATCTCAGATTGAATAACAACGCTTTTAAATTTCTAAAGTCTAATACCTAATTCCTAATGAAATCTCAAATTTCTAATGGATCATTACACATTTCATTAGATATTAGAAATTAGGACTTAGACATTCTGCTTACGGCTTCGTAAGTAGCTCTACTGCTTTGTCCGTCTGCGGGTCTTTCTTTTTTTCGATATCTTCCGGCGTAAGTTTTACTTCAACATCCGGCGCAAGACCGCCGTCAGAGATAGAAAGGCCGTTTGGAGTGAACCAGCGCGCCACCGTGACTTTGAGTGAAGTATCCGGCGTCAGTTTGACTAGCTCTTGTACGGAACCTTTGCCGAACGTCTTCGTACCGACGAGCGTAGCGATACCGTGCTCGCGCAACGCTCCGGCAAGAATTTCCGAAGCTGATGCGGAACCAGAATTTACTAGGATTGCCATTCTTAAGTTGTTGTTGAATACGTTATATCCGCGGCTCCTATGCACCTTGACGGCCGATTTTGCTCCGCCGTCTTCAGTTACCACAGTCTTCCCCGCGGGGAGGAACCAGCTTGCTATATCAACCGCGGCCTCAAGAAATCCTCCAGGATTGCCTCGAAGGTCAAGAAGCAATTTATTTGAACCGCTCTCCACGAACTTCCTAAGCGCGTCACGAAAGAGGCGCGGAGAGGTCGCGGAAAAGTTATACAGGCGAATAATGTACACACCATCCTTGGTTAAACCGCTTTCCTTTCCGGCGTTTTCGCCTCCAACTATCTTTCCAGGTTTTAATTCCACATCAATTGTAGGAAGGTCGATGACATCGCGTATTACCTTTATTTCGAAAGAATCTGGCCTTCCTTCGCGAAGAACCGTCAGGCGAACCTCTGTTCCCTTTTTGCCGCGGATGAGCTTTACGGCCTGGTCCACCCGCAAACTCGCGCTCGCTTCGTCGTTAATCTTAAGTATTTTATCGCCTGGAAGGATGCCTGCTCGCTCCGCTGGAGTTCCTTTCAGCGGCGCGATTACCGTGAGCACATCATCTTTTATGCCGATTTCCATTCCAATTCCTTCAAAACTGCCGTTAATCTCGCTCTCAAAAAGTTTTGACTCTTCAGGCGGGAAAAACACCGTGTATGGGTCTTTGAGCGAGGCGGTAAGTCCTTCAATGGCTCCCCACAGCTTTTGCTCATCACTCGCTACGGCGGTAGTGGTGGCCGGAACATATTTTTCATTAAGCACATTCCACGCGCTCCAAAACGGAGAAAAATCGGTCATGTCTAGGAGTCCCGGCGGCGATTCCTTACCATAGAGCGTCGCGGCTTTCTCTATGGCAGACTGATGTCCTTCTCCGAATGTAAAGCCAATGTAAAATACGCCTGTGAGCAAGAGAGTGGCAAGGATTATTGAGGGCGCTTTTTTTCTGTCTGTAGGTTTCATAAGCGTATAGTATTACAAAATTTAGTTCCTTCGTCTATACTATATATTGGCCTTTGTGAATTTGATTTTTGTGTTCTATACTTACTAAATGATAACGAGGCATGAGAACAATGGACTTGTCTGGATTGATCTTGAATCTCCATCGCAAGAAGATATACGCTCAATTTCAAAAGACTATGGTCTAAATCCGCTTGTATCGCACGAACTATCGGCTCCGACAATTAAGTCACAGGTTGATCTGTATCAAAACTTTATTTACCTCATCTTGCACTTTCCGAGCATTAGGCGCAATAAGGAGGAGTACGATCAGGAGATAGATTTTGTCGTCGGGAAAAAATTTCTCATCACCGTGCGCTACGGCGCGAGTGAAATTGTCCACTATGTTTCAAAAATCTTCGATACAAAGGCGACTCTTAAGGACGGAGATTTCGGGACTCATGCCGGATTTATTTTCTTTTTCCTTCTTGGTAAATTATATGAGTCGCTCATCCATGAGCTAAGCGCCGTACAGGAATCACTTAACTCCATTGAGGAAAGAATCTATAGCGGCGAAGAGCGTGAGATGGTCGTTTCCATATCACGCGTTTCGCGCGACCTTTTGTGCTTCAAGCGCTCGCTATCCATGCACCGCGACGTTCTGGAATCATTTGAAGTGGCCGGCAAAAAACTTTTCGGCGATAAGTTCGCTTTTCATCTCCGAACGCTTATCGGCGGTTATTATCGCGTGGCGCACGCGGTTGAGAATAACGCGGCATTTCTTTCCGAACTTCGAGAAACTAACAACGCGCTTCTATCCACTAAACAAAATGAAATCATGAAGACGCTGACTATCCTTGCCTTTATAACGCTCCCAACGACGACCGTACTTTCTCTCTTTAACATTGATACTGTTTCCCGCCCGATTGTCGGACTTCCGTTCGACTTTTGGATACTTCTGATTATCGTTTGCGGTGTCGCCATAGGACTCTACACGTGGTTTAGGCACAAACGCTGGCTCTAGTCAGCTTACTAGCTGATTAGCTTGTTAGCTTATTAGGAGGACTTGCTTTTTCTGTCCTAGAAAGCTAAAAAGCTAGCAAGCTATGAAGCTAAACCTATACAACACCCTCTCTGGCGCAAAAGAAGAATTCAAGCCGATTAAGGCGGGCGTAGTCGGCATGTATAACTGCGGCCCAACCGTTTACAACTTTGCGCATATAGGGAATCTTCGCGCGTATGTCTTTGCTGACATCCTGCGGCGGACGCTGGAGTGGAGCGGCTACGAAGTGAGGCAGGTCGTGAATATCACGGATATCGGACACCTTACCTCCGACGCGGACGAAGGCGATGACAAAATGGTCAAAGCCCTGAAGCGCGAAGGAAAACCAATGACACTCCAAGGACTTCGAGAGATTGCCGAAAAATATACCGAGTCTTTTACGGATGACCTCAAGGCCCTCAATATCGAGCTTCCCCACGAAATGCCGAAGGCAAGCGATCATATCAGTGAGGACATCGCGCTTATAGAAAAGCTCGTGGAGAAAGGCATCGCCTATACAACAAGCGACGGCGTGTACTTTGATGTCTCAAAGTTTCCAAGTTATGGAACGCGCGGTGGATTCGCGCTTGGCGAGCAGAGGGAGGGCGCGCGGATTGCGGTAAACGCTCTAAAGCGCGCTCCTCGAGATTTTTCGCTCTGGAAGTTTTCCAAAGGCGATATCGGCTGGGAAAGCCCGTGGGGACGAGGTTTTCCCGGCTGGCATATTGAATGTTCCGCCATGAGTCGGAAATACCTTGGACAGCCGTTTGATATTCATACTGGCGGAATAGACCATATACCCACCCACCACCAAAACGAAATCGCCCAGTCTGAAGCGGCGTACGGCGTCCCGCTCGCAAACTTTTGGCTTCATAATGAGCATCTCATAGTAAAATCGGGGAAAATGGCGAAATCCGGAGAGAACTTCATCACGCTTCAAACGCTGAGAGAAAAAAGCATCCACCCACTATCCTTTCGCTATTATTTGCTCCAAACCCATTATCGCTCCCCTCTTAATTTCAGCTGGGAAGCATTGCAATCGGCCCAAATCGGATATCGCGGATTGCTAACGGAATTTGCAAAAAAGGAAAATATCAATGAGTCTAAGGACAGTACAAGACAGGCAGAGGAAATGCTGCTTCAGATTAGAAATAGTATTAATGACGATCTAAATACTGCTTACCCGATTGGGTTACTATGGTCTTCTATTTTTTCTTTTCAAACAATCACATCTCGTTTTGTAAAAGAGCTCGACTTAATTCTAGGTCTCGACATAGAGAACCAGTCGAAAAAACTTGCAGAAGAAATGAATTCAGTACCAGAGAAAATTAAGGAACTTGCCAAAAAAAGGGAAGAAGCTCGTAGCGCAAAGGACTTCAAGACATCTGATGGACTCCGCGCCGAAATTCAAGCCGCCGGTTATGCGGTTATGGACACCGACTCCGGCCCAATTGTCCATAAATCGCTTCAATAGCAATTCAATTTCAATGCTACTATCATACTTTGTAGTATAATAGTAGCACCACGAAGTATGCCTCGAGCAAAACCACAGAATACTCCGTTCAAAGAACGGCAGGAAATCCTCAAGGAATTCTGGACAACTATCGCATTACTTGAATCGGTTGATGAGATAAAGAATTTCTTCAAGGATCTTTTGAGCGAGAGCGAGACGTTTATGCTGGCGCGCCGCTTGAAGATTGCTCGACTTATCTATTCCGGCTTGGGTTATGATGAGATTGAAAAGAAACTGCACACCTCGCCGACCACGATTGCTTCAGTACACGCGTGGCTTGATGGTGGTTTCGGGGGATATATTGATGCAATTACAAAACTCCGAAAAGAATTGGGGCGACAAGCCGCCCTCGAAGAGAAATTAGAAAAAGCGAGAGATCCTCTTTCCTTCGAAAGTCTCAAAAGAAAATATCCGCTTCATTTCTTGCTCTTCAACGCCGCTGATGAGATAAAATATCGCCCTCCAAAGAGATTGCGGAAATAGTCACGCCAAAACCACTTTCTTTTTCTGCTATCATACTACAAAGTATGATAGTATCTCCTGAATTTACTTTCGCGTCCGTGCGCTCAATTAAGGTTGAGATTAAAATCGGAGTTGGGATCGAAATCTGGATTGGACAAGAAGTTTTTCTGCAAAGACAAGGTCTTCGGGGGTCGTAATCTTAATCCAGCTGGCCGCTTCAACGACCGCCACGGGATAGTTCTTGGACATTTCTACTACTGTTTGAGGAAGTCCCCACTCGCCTTCCCTGTCGGTGAGTTTAACCGGCTCGAAGTCAAAAATCTCTGGTGTAAGAACAAAGACATTTGTGCTGATTAGCGAATCTACTGGATGTGACTTCCCTTCATTGACTCCGAGAAGCTGAGTCCTGTCATCAAGAAGAACCTTCCCACCAAAGCCCGTGGACTTAGAGCGCATGACAAGGATGGCGCGTTCATGCGTGAGACACTGTTCAATATCTGCTTTCGCGTAGATATCATCGGCCATGAGCACCAAAAACCTGCCGTGAAGAAGCGACTTCGCTTCCCACAGCGCCTTTGCGGTTCCTTCCAGTTTTTCTTGAACAATGTATTTGATTTTGCGTCCTCTGAATTCTTCCCCTAGGTATGTCCTGATTTGCTCGCCCAAATACCCTATTACCACGACCACTTCATCTATTATTTCTGGTAGCGCGTCAAAGGTGTATTCCAAAAGTGGTCGCTCTCCGATTTTGAGTAGCGGTTTTGCTGTTGCGTTTGTAAGGGGCCTCATTCTTGTGCCGAGTCCAGCGGCAAGTATTACAGCTTGCATGTGATTGATTTTGTTAGCGATGTCTTCGAGCTTTACAAAATCATCATCCCGAGGAAATGCTTATTTCCGAGGGGTATATTGATTTTGAATCATCCCGAGGAATCCTTATCCCTAGGGAAATGATGTACGGTAAGTATAACTGTTTTGTGGAGGTAGATATTATTGACTTGTTTGAGGTAAGGTGGCAATCTTATGCGCAGATGAAAAC